>PVBE012181395.1_pt1 | contig 62781 bp, 56 predicted proteins | sample 1631181 | NCBI WGS metagenome assembly PVBE01 (sample SAMN08397723, study PRJNA350692) | Marine metagenome, whole genome shotgun sequencing project. | isolation source: water | place: Pacific Ocean | collected 2012-04
CACAGCGGGCGGGAACTCATCGCCGATAAGGGCGACGACGCACCGATCCGCTGGATGAAGCGAGCCGACCGCTACGGTGAGAAGCTGGCCACCCCGGACATCACCATCGCGGACTTGATCGGTGAAGTGGACCCGATCAAGGTCGCCGAGGGCCGCTACCTCTCAGACGAGATGACAATTCACTACGGCCTGGTGCCTCGCACGAACCGCGGCATCTTCTGCATCAACGAGCTTCCGGACCTGGCCGAGCGCATCCAAGTGGGCCTGCTCAACATCATGGAGGAACGCGACGTCCAGATTCGCGGTTTCCGTGTCCGTCTGCCGCTGGATGTCTTCGTCGTCGCCTCGGCGAACCCCGAGGACTACACCAATCGTGGTCGCATCATTACGCCGCTGAAAGACCGCTACGGGTCGCAGATTCGCACGCACTACCCGGCCGAGATTGAGACCGAGATCGCGATCATGCAGCAAGAAGCATCACTGATCGACATTGAGAGTGTTCGCGTCACGATCCCCGACTACATGGAGGAGATCATCGCCGAGATCACCCGGTTGGCACGGCGCAGCCCCGACGTCAGTCAGCGCTCCGGCGTCTCCGTGCGGACCTCGATCGCGACGTACGAGATCCTTGCCGCCAATGCGGCCCGACGCAGCATCCGCCTCGGCGAGAATCACGCCGTGCCGCGGGTCACGGACTTGCCGCACCTCGTGCCGGCAATTCAGGGCAAGCTGGAGCTGGAGACCGTGGACGAGGACGGCGACAGCCAGGTCATCGAGAAGCTCATTTCGGGGGCCGAGGCCGCCGTCTTCAACCGCCGTTTCAACGTCGTCGATCTGGAGGAGCTGGTGGAGCAATTCAAGGCCGGGATCTCCGTGGAGATCGGCGAGGATATGCCGTCCAACGCCTACGCCAAGTTGCTCAACCAGGTCGAGGGTTTGCGGGAAGCGATTCAGCCCTTCGATGTGGGCGAAGATAACGCCCTCATCGCGGGAGCGGTCGAGTTCCTGCTGGAGGGCTTGCATCTCAACAAGCGGCTCAACAAGGACAACGTGGGCGGCCACATTCAGTATCGGGGCTAGCTCGGGCGGTTGAACGATCCTGGGCTGCGCTCGTCGCCAGGCGCTGACGGCGACAGCCAGGGTTCCGCGCTCGGATAAGGCAGGAGGAACGCCATGGTGATGCGCTATCGCTACACCGAATGGGACGGTACCCAGGAGATTCCCCCGCTCGACCCGGATGAGATTCTCGAAGGGCTGACCGACGACCTGATGAACTTCGGCGACCTGCAGCACGCATTGCGAAATCTCATGCAGCGCGGGATGCGCACGCCCAACGGGAACCGTATGGATGGCCTGCGCGATCTGCTCCAGCAGCTGCGCCAGCAGCGCCGCCAGGCGCTCGATCAGTTCGATCTCGGCTCCGTCTTCGAGGACATCCAGAACCAACTCGAAGAGATCCTGGACCTGGAACGCGACACCCTCGACGAACGCCTGAATGACTCCGACTCGCAAGCGCCCAGCGACGGTTCCCCGGATGGCCAGATGGATGGCCAACCCGGGGAACAGGCTGGCGATCCCCAGAGCGGCGATCAGCAAGGGGGAGATCAGCCGCGCGGACAGGGCGAGCAGCGGTCGGGGATGCCACAGTCCGGTTCTCAACAGGGACAACGATCCGGTGCCCCGCAGGGGCAACAGCCCGGTGCCCCGCAGGGGCAACAGGGCGGTGAGTCGGGCGAGGGGCAGACCGGGCAGTCAGGCTCGGGCGAGCACGCCGGCGATGAGGCGGACGAGTTCGCCGAGATGCTGAAAAACATCGTCAACCGCAAGCAGCAGTATCTGGATAGCCTGCCCGACGATGCCGCCGGTCAGATGAAGGAGCTGCGGAACTACGAGTTCATGAACTCAGAGGCGCAGGAGAAGTACCAGGAGCTCCTCGACAATCTGCGGCAGCAGATGATGAATACCTTCTTCCAGGACATGTCCCAGTCGTTGCAGAACCTCACCTCGGAGGACATGCAGCGGATGAAGGACATGGTGCAGGATCTCAATGAGATGATGCGCCAGCGCATGGCCGGGCAAGAGCCCGACTTCGACTCCTTCATGGACAAGTACGGGGACCTCTTCGGCGACAATCCTCCGCAGTCATTGGATGAGTTGCTGGAACAGATGCAGCGACAAGCCGCCGCCATGCAAAACCTCATGGACTCCATGCCCGGTGACATGCGGCAGCAGCTACAAGACCTGATGTCTGGTTTGGTCGACGACCCGGGCATGCAGGAGTCCCTGGGCGAACTGGCCTACAACCTTGAGTCGCTGATGCCCAGCCGCGATATGCGCAACCAGTACCCCTTCCGCGGCGATGAAGATCTGGACATGCAGGCGGCGATGCAGCTCATGAACCAGATGCAGGACATGGATCAGCTGGAACGGCAGCTTGAGCGCACGCAGTACGGTGGCGATCTGGAAGAGATCGACCCCGAGAAGCTGGAGGAGATGCTCGGCCCCGAGGCGCGCGAGACGCTGGACCAACTCAAGAACCTCCTGGAGATCTTGGAAGAGGCCGGATACATTCGCAAGAAGGGCAATTCCTGGGAGATGACGCCGCGCGGCACGCGCAAAATCGGGCAAAAGGCGCTGGCCGAGATCTATCAGAACCTCAAGCGGCAGTCCTTTGGCAAGCACAGCGTCGTGGAGTATGGCCGTCATGGCGAGCGCGCCGACGACCTTAAGCCCTACGAATTCGGCGACCCGTTCCACCTCGATCTCAAGTCGACGATGATGAACGCCCTCTATCGCGAGGGGCCCGGGGCACCCGTCAAGCTGCGGCCGGACGACTTCGAAATCAACAAGTCGGAGACCCTCACGCAGACCGCGACCGTGCTGATGCTGGATCTCTCTTGGTCCATGGCGCTGCGTGGGTCGTTCCAGGCCGCGAAGAAGGTGGCGCTGGCGCTCAATAACCTGATCCGAATGCAGTACCCGCGCGACAGCCTCTACTTAGTGGGGTTCAGCGCCTACGCCCGCGAACTCAAGACGGACGAGCTTCCCTACGTGCGGTGGGATGAGACGGTCCTGGGGACCAACATGCACCACGCGCTGCTGATCGCGCAGCAACTCCTGGCCAAGCACAAGGTCGGGACCCGCCAGATCATCATGATCTCCGACGGCGAACCCACGGCACATCTGGAGAAGGGGCGGAGCTACTTCGCCTATCCGCCCAGCCCGATCACGATTCGCGAGACGTTGAAGGAAGTCAAGCACTGCACCCAAAAGGGCATTGTGATCAACACCTTCATGCTCGACCGGAACTACTACCTCAAGGAGTTCGTCAGCCAGATCGCGAAGATTAATCAGGGGCGCGTCTTCTATACGACTCCCGATCAGCTGGGGGAGTACATCCTGGTCGACTTCGTCTCGCACAAGAAGAAGAACCTCGCGTCGAGGTAGGGCGTGGCCGTTCGCTCGCACGTTTTCCGACTCATTGGCGCGCTCTCCGACTCGCTGTCGGCGCTGATCCGCACCCCCGAGGCGTCACCGGTGGGGCCGGCGATTCAGCGGCTGCGCTTATCCGTCGGGTTGTTTCTGCTGATCATCGTGCTCGGTGTGGTCGGTTACTCGGTGATCACCGACTTCACCCCGTTTGAGGCGCTCTACCAGACCATTCTGACCGTGACCACGATCGGTTTCCAGGAGGTCCGCCCGCTAGACGACGCTGGTCGCTCCTTTACGATCGTGCTTGCGGTGCTGGGCGTAGGGTCCGTCATTTACCTTCTCACCACAGTCGCTACCCTCGTCGTAGAAGGCGAAATTAAGCGCGACGTGGAGGCCTGGCGCATGGGGAAGCGGATCGATTCCCTCACGGGGCACTACATCGTCTGCGGCGCGGGCCGGGTGGGCGCTGAGGTGGCGCGCGCGATGCAGGACCGGTCGGAACCCTTCGTCATGATTGACATCGCGGCGGATGCGCTCGCCGCGCTCGAAGAGGATTGGTTGGTCTTGGAAGGCGACGCCAGCAACAATGAGATGTTAGAGATGGCGGGCGTGCGCCGGGCCCGAGGGGTGGTTGTGGCCTCCCGCAGCGACGCGGAGAACACGTTCATCACCCTGACGGTGAAGGCGATCAACCCCAGCCTCTACGTCGTGGCGCGCGCGAACGATCCGGAGTCGGAACCCAAGCTGCGCCAGGCGGGCGCCGACCGCGTCATCGCGCCTACGGTCATTGCGGGACGGCGGATGGCGGTCTCGGTCATCCATCCCGCCGTCGCGGACTTCACGGAGACAGTCCTGCATGGCGCGGAGACCGGCGAGGCGCTGGCTCAGGTTGACGTGCAGTTCGGCTCCGCGCTCGACGGATCGGACGTGGGGACCGCGTTTGGCGGGCGCGAGCATGTGGAGGTGCTGGGCGTGCGGCACCGCGATGGGCGGCTCGATGTCGCACCGACTCGCGGCGTCGCCTTGCACGCGGGGGACGCGATGATGGTGTTGGGTACCAGCGAGGCGATTGAGGCGCTTTCCGCCGCCGTCGCCGCGGACGCTGTGTAGCGGCGCCCGGCTAGCGCCCGTTGACGAAGTCGGTTCGGATGGCCCACAGGCCCGTGTCCGTCGCGGCTAGTAGCTCATCGGGGGCTGAGCGTCGGACGGCCAAGGCGCGGATCGCGCCGGGCGGGCCTGGGTGCTCCGTCCAGCCACTCGGATCGAACGCGAAGACCGCGTCGCTCGTTGCCAGCACCGGAACACCGACATCGGGAAGGAAGACGAAGTCTCGTAGCGGGACGAAGATCCCATCCGATGCCAACTGCTCAAGGCCGGCGTTTTGCGCGAACCACGTCTCACCCGCGTCGAACGAGATCAGAACGCCCACGCCCTGCGACATGATCATCGGGCCGATGCTGGAGAAGATCGGCACCGTGACACCAAACAATGGGAAGTCAGCGGCGAGCGCGCGCCAAACCGTGCCCCCGTCCGAGGTCAGCCGAACGCTCGCGCGTCCGCCCTCGCCGATGGAGACCACCGCGAACTCATCCAAGAGCCGGGGACTTGTGTGCACGGAAAACGGCACGGAGTTGAGCGGCCAGGCCTCGCCCGCTTGGCCCAAGACCGTTGCGGTCTCGCCGCCGTCATTGCTGGCGACCACGCCGAGATCCAGCGTCGCGTAGAGGAACGAATCCAGGACGAACCAACTCACGGCAGGCGACGCGGCGTCTGCTTCCGCCCAGGAGAATCCCGCATCCTGAGTGAACAGGGCCGGTGTTTCAAAGCTGGCGGCGGGAGCGAATCCCGCCACGACGAGATGTCGCCCGCTGGGATCGATGGCAACGGCGGTGCGGTGCTCACCCGGCCAGTCCAGCGTGGCCCAGGTGGCGCCGCCGTCGTTCGTGAGCAGTCCTCGGCCTTGCTCCGCGACGACAATGTGCTGCTCGCCCCCTGAGGCGGCCACATCCACCAGGTCGGCGATGGGAGAGATGCGCCTCCAGCCATTGGCGGAGGCCGGCTGCGGCTCCTCGACCGGTCGGCTCACGACCTCGGCCTCTTCTGTCTCTTGCGGGAGATCTGAACGTTCCGCGGCATCCTGCGCATCCGTGTCCGCCCCAGCCCCGTTGCCCGCTGGATCCTCGGCGGCGGGCTCGGCTGTGGCTTCGGCCCCGGCATCGGCCCCGGCTTCGGCACCAGCCTCGGCATCGATCGGATCGTCAGCGACGGTCTGGTCGCCGGGGCCCGGGTCAGCCGCGTTGCCGACGACTTCCGCTGCATCGTCGCCTGGTGTCGGATCCGCGGGCGGGTCCTCGGCGGTTTGGGGGACGGCCGAAGCATCGTCCTTGGCCGTGCTGACGTCGATCGCCTTGTTCCCGCTACATGCGGCGAGCCCCAGGGCCGCCAACGTGACGAGCAGGCATAGCCCCATCCAGCGGCTGGGTAACTTAGTCGTCCTCAAGTTCGCCTGATTCTCGCTCTGTGAGATAGCGCTGCCAGCGCTCTGCAAAGAATCGCAGCCCGCTGCGATAGGCCCGGTCCTGGATCCAGTAGTTCCCGAGGTAGGTGGCGATCAAGTAGGAGCCCAGGATCATAAAGACGACTGCGAGGATCTTTGTGAGCCCCGGCAGCACGATGATTAATCCCACGGAAACCACCGTGCCGAAAATCAGTCCCGCCCACGCGGCGCTGTGGACCAATCGGGCTTCCTTCTTGCGCTTCTCCGTGTAGATCTGTCCCAACGATCGCGAGATTTTCTCCCGCGGTGGCAGGGAGGCCACGGATGTCTCGCAGCTGGGGCAGGTATCGATGCGCTTGCGAAGCGGCGTGCAGCAGTAACCACAGAATCGACCGAGGTTGGGCGCATTCCCGGCGCGCACTTCGGCGATCATCTCGTCCAGTGCGTTGGAGTAGGGCACGCTCCGCGTCGGCACGAACTCGCCATCGACGATCGTGGGCTCGGGAACGACCTGGACCTGACTGGTGGTACTCACGCCTGGGTTCACTCGATGTGTGTGGCTCAACTGTGATCTCTGGCTGCTGGGTCCAGCTTAGGATGTCGTCGCCGGTTTGAGTGTGGCTCCCCTTCTACTCTGGCAGGCCTTTGGGTCGTTTGCCCTCCTCCCACTCGAAGAGTTGGTAGAGCACGCCGCCGGAGTCGCGCGGGTGGATGAACGTCTGCTTCCATTCCCCGTCCGACCAGATACCGCGGTAGGGTTCAATCCCCATCTCTTCTCGCAGGAACGCGGCCGCCTGCTCAATATCGTCCACTTCGATCGTGACGTGATGGACCCCGGGACCGTTGCGCTCCAGGAACTTGTGCAGGAACGAATCGTCGCCGTGTGGTTCCAGTATCTCAATCTGCCCCTGCTTCTTGGGCATATCCAGCACCGCTCCCGTGAACCCCTCGTCCCCCGACGTGAAGGGGTGGTTTTCGGCCATCCCGAAGAGCTTCTGATGAAATGCGATCGTCTTTTCGGCATCGGGCACCGCGATCGAATAGTGATCGAAGCGTTTCCAACCCAAGCTCTTCGGCATAGCGCTCTCCCCTTCAGTCTCGGCTAGCAATCTCGCAACGCTCCCATAGTCGCGGCCCATTGCCGGGAGATCTATCCCACCGGGGCTGCAATCGCCCGAGCCCGGTAGCGTGGCGCTCAGTATCATGGGGCCCGGTCCTGTGCGGTCGACCACGACCAACGGGAATCAGACCGGCCACCACCGGCACGTCGAAGCGGATTCCGCCTTGCCCCCCAGCAGTGTCTCGCCCAGCCGCCAAGCCTGGTTCATCGTCAACCCCGTCGCTGGGGGACTCCCGTCGCGGGCAAAGCTGCACGATGCGATCGCTGTCGCCGCGGCCAGGTTCGGCTTCGAGCCTCGCGTGGAGTACACGACGGCGCCCGGGCACGCCACGCAACTCGCCGCGGAGGCCGAGGCGGCGGGTGCCGCGTTCTGCATCGTCGTCGGCGGTGACGGCACGCTCAATGAAGCCCTGAATGGGATCGACACGACCGACATCACGATGGGACTGATTCCGGCCGGAACGGCCAACGTCTGGGCCAAGGAGGCTGGCATCCCCAAATCGCCCGAGCGCGCACTACAGGTCCAGTTCACTGCAGAGGCGCTGCTCGTCGACGTGGGCCGCGCCGGAGACCGCCGCTTCTTGCTCATGGCGAGTTACGGCTTGGACGCCGCTGCCGTCCGATTGGTGGGCGGGCGCGCCAAGCGTTGGTTTGGTGTGTTCGCCTACGTGGTCGCCGGGTTCCGCGTGGGTTTTCGTTACCCCGGCTTCCAACTCCGCATTACGTTTGACGACGCCGTGCCCGAGGTCGTCGACTCCACGATGATCGTTGTCGGGAACACCCGTTGGTATGGGAGTGCGGCGCGGATTACCTCAGAGGCCTCCGCCGTCGATGCAGAGCTGGACTGCGTCATCTTTCGCAGGCAGGGGGTCTGGGCGGCGCTGCGGATGATCCCGCGAGTCTTCCGCGGTCGACACCTACAGTCGTCGGGGATTCTGTTCCGCCGTGCCCGGCGCATCCAACTCAACGAAACCGATGCGCTGCCGCCGATGCAAGTTGATGGGGATCCCGCGGACCCGTCCGCGGGCGAGATCCGAGTGGAGCCGGGGGCCGTCCGCATCTTCGTCCCCAACGCCGCGCAGCCGGTCTTCCAACCCCGAAACTGAGGGTGGCTTAGAACGCGGTCAGCGTTCCCTCGTCGACGCGGTATCGTGCCACGGGCTCCGATAGTTCGCTGGGAATGACTCCCTCATCCGCCGTGGTGACGATCAGTTGCTCCGCTTCGCCCAGAGCCAGCGCGGTCGCCGATCGTCGTTGCGGGTCGAGCTCCGAGAAGACATCGTCCAGGAGCAGCACCGGTGACTCCCCCGTGCGGCGGCGTAGTAGGTCTGCTTCCGCCAGCCGCAGGGCAAGGACGACGCTGCGCTGCTGCGCCCGAGAGCCGTAAGCCGATACCGATTTGCCTCGCAGCGTGATCGTGACGTCATCGCGGTGTGGTCCCACGAGCGTCGTTCCGGCGCCGATCTCCCGTCCCCGCATGGCGGCGAAAGCGGCTCGGATCCGCTCTTCGACGGCGGTCTGATCAGGGACCGCCGGCAGCCCGGCGTCGCCCAGCGCCGGCACATATGCCAGCTCCAGGGTCGCTGCGTACTTTGGGTCCGATGCAGCGACCTCTTGATGCCGCGCCGCCGCGAGCGTCCCCAACTCCCGCACCGCTTCCGCCCGCGCCGCAATGATGAGCGCGCCGCCCGCGGCGACGTTGTCGTCCCAGGGGGCCAGCTCACCGGAATCGGCTCGACCCTCGCCGATCCGTTTCAAGAGGGCGTTGCGTTGGCTGACCGCCTTCTCGTAGCGGGAGAACGCTCGTGCGTAGGTGCGGTCCGTCTGCGCGATCGTCATATCGAGATAGCGGCGCCGGTTACTCGGCGATCCGGTCAGGATCTCGATGTCCAGCGTTGTGAACAGCACCGCGCCAATCTGTCCCACCACCTCCGACGCGCGCTTCGCGATCCCGTTCAGCCGGATCCGCTTGCTCGACAACGGCGCGCCCGACTTGGCGGGGACGACAGCGCCTTGCGGCGTGGTCCGCGCCAGCAGCGCGATCTCCACCGCGATGGTGTCATCCCCGCGGCGGGCCGTCCCTTCCAGCCGGGCAATCGGCGGTGGCGGGGCGTCCCACCCGATCACCTCCCCTTCCGTGGAGGCGCGCGGCGATCGCATCGCCGCTAGCGTGTACATGGCCTCCAAAAGGTTGGACTTGCCGCTGCCGTTCGCGCCCGCGATCAGCGTTAGTCCGGGCTCTAGGGAAAGAGACAGATGCGCGTAGGAGCGAAAGTGATCGAGGGTCAGCGAGGTTAGATACACCGTGAACTAGCCTAGCGGCAGGTCGGACTGGGAGTCGTGCGGGGGAGGCGGTGGATCCGGATCGGGCGATCAGATTCGATAGTCATCCTTGTTGCTCGCCTCACCGAACCAGCCGGCGGCCATGTCCGAAATCGCCTGGCCGATGCCGATCGACGCCGTGGCACCCGGCGAGGGGGCGTTCAGCACATGGATCATGCGTTCGTCCTCCACGATGCGGAAGTCGTCCGCGAGCGATCCGTCGCGCTCCAATGCCTGGGCGCGGACGCCCGCCCCCGCGCGCGTGATCTGAGCGCCCTCCAACTCCGGCACCAGTTCCTGTAGGGCACGTACGAAGGCGCGCTTGCTCGCTGACCGATACATCTCGCCCAGCCCCGTCCGCCAATAGCGCCGCGACAGCCGCAGGAAACCGGGATAGCGCAGCGCCTCCCACGTGTCGCGCCCGCTGATCTCGCGCCAGCGGTAGCCTTCGCGTCGTAAGGCGAGAACGGCGTTCGGCCCGGCTTCGACCGTGCCGTCCACACGCCGCGTGAAGTGCACGCCCAAGAAGGGGAACTCCGGGTCGGGCACGGGATAGATCAGGTTCCGCACCAGATCGCGGGATTCGGGCTTGAGTTCGTAGTACTCGCCGCGGAAGGGCACGATCTGCACGGAGGTTGGGGCCCCCGACTTCCGCGCGATCCGGTCCGCGTGGAGCCCGCCACAATTGACGAGGTGGTCAGCCTCAAGCGGGCTCTCCGAAGTGGCGATGCGGATGCTGTTCGATCCGGGTTTGAACGCGGTTGCCGTGACGCCAAGTCGTAGCACCGCGCCGCGAGCCTCCACGATCTCGCGATACTTCTCGGTCACTGCGGTGTAGTCGATGATGCCGGTACTTGGGACGTGAAGGGCCTGGACGCCGGTTGCGTGCGGTTCGAACTCGCGCAGCTCGTTTGGGCCCAGCGCACGGAGATCCGGCACCCCGTTCGCGGTCCCGCGTCGTTCCAGATCCTCGAGTGCCGCCACCTGCGACTCCGCCGTCGCCACGACGACTTTGCCGCAGCGCTCGTGTGGGATCCCGTGTTCCCGCGCGAAGGCCACCATCTGTTCGGCGCCCCGCACGGCCATCACGGCTTTGCGGGAACCGGGGCGATAGTAGAGGCCGGAGTGGATGACGCCGCTGTTGTGTCCGGTCTGGTGCTGCGCGACCGCTGGTTCTTTCTCGATCACCACGACAGAGAGCCCCTCATAGCGAGCGGTCATCTCCATCGCGGTGGCCAAGCCGAGGATTCCGCCTCCAACGATCGCGACGTTGAATCGTGTCATCGATGGAGGCTAGGTTATCCATCAATCAGGCGCAGCGCACTGGCCGGGCACCGTCGAGCAGGGGGGGCCGTGCCTAGTCGATGAGGCGCAGGCCTTGGCCCGTGTCCACGGAACCGATTCTCCAACCGGGTACCCCGGCATCGCTCAGCCGCGCCGCCAGCGATTCCGCGTCTGACTCCGGCACGGTGATCAGCAGCCCACTGCAGGTTTGCGGATCGTAGAGGAGTGCCTCTTCGAACTCGCTGAGCGAGCGTCCGCCCAGGCTGCTGTCGGCCCGGACGTGGCCCCCGAAGTAGCCGAGATTGCGATTCTGCCCGCCGGTCTTGAAGCCCAGATCGACGTATTGCCTCAGCCCGGCGACCGACGGCAGGGCTGACAACGCCAGCGTCACTTGCATCCCGGAGTTCTCCGCCACCTCGAAGCAGTGGCCCGCCAGCCCGAAGCCAGTGACGTCCGTCATCGCGTGGACGTCGAAGTCGTGGCTGACCTCCGCCGCGGTCCGATTCAACGCGGACATCTGGTCGACCACGGCGCGCTCGTGCTCTGGCTGGACCTGTTGGTCCCGCAGCGCGTTGATGATCACGCCGGTGCCCAGCGGCTTCGTGAGGAACAATGCGTCGCCGGGTTGCGCGTCCGCATTGCGCCGCACGCGGTTGGGTGCGACAAGCCCGGTGACCGACAGCCCGTACTTCGGTTCCTCGTCGATGATGGTGTGACCGCCGGCAATGGCGCCGCCGGCTTCGCGCACCTTGTCGGCGCCGCCGGCCAGGATCGCGGCCACGACTTCACTGGCTAGGTTCTCGGGGAATGCGGCAATATTTAGCGCGAACAAGACATCGGCGCCCATGGCGTAGATGTCGTTGAGGGCGTTGGCCGCGGCGATCGCCCCGAACTCGTAGGGGTCATCAACCAGTGGCGCGAAGAAGTCCAGGGTCTGGACAATGGCGTGTTTATCGTCGAGGACGTAGACCGCCGCGTCGTCGGCCTTGTCCAAGCCCACCAAGAGCTCAGGATGCTCGTGCTTGGGGAACTTTTCGCCAAGTAGTCGCAGGACCTGCGACAGGGCCTCCGGCCCATACTTGGATCCTCAACCGCCGCAGTGTGTGAGCTGCGTCAGGCGAATCTGATCGGATGTCATGCTGTCCTCCTCCCCATCCACCTCTGGACCGTCCATCGGATCAAAGAGTACCAATTCATGCGGGAACTGTAGGAAAAGTATCGGGCGGATGCGCAACGCGCATCGAGTTACTCGGTGTCCAGTGCCGCCGCCGCGATCATCTCCAAGGCGCGCGCTTCGATGGGCGGGTTAGTGAGCGCTCCCCGCACGTCGCGGTAGTAGCGCTCCAGCGGATCGCTGCGCTGTAGGGACTGCGACCCTACCACGCGCATGCACTGGTCGACGATGGTGATCGATTGGTTGATCACGAAGGTCTTGGTCGCCGCGACCTTCGTGCCGTACGTCGGAGGCAGCCCTTGTGGACCCGCGTCCCAATCTTCGGCGGTCTCAAAGAGAAGTGCCCGGGCCGCGAGGAGATTGGTATCGATTCGACCGATCTTCTCGCGCACCGTGGGCAGCTTCCCGATCGGTTCTGCGTAGCCGCCAGGCTTCCTGGTGTGGGCGAATTGTACGGTGTACTCGCGGGCCGCTTCCGCGACGCCCAGTGAGGCAGCCGAGACTAGCAGGGCGAACCAAGCGACTCCGCCCGCTGGTCGGCGCGCCGCCACCTCTTCGGCGAAGCGACCGGCGGTGCCGTCGGGATGGCGGACCATGATGTCGGCATCGTCGACGGGCACGTTGTCGTAGAAGACATCGTGAGATCCGGTCGCGCGTAGCGACATGGTGTCCCACGTCTCCTCCACGCGGAGACCGGGCAGATCGCGATGGACGGCGACGCGGGCGCGCTCGTTACTGCCGTCCTCCACGGCCACGTAGGTGAGGAAATAACTCAGGGCGGGAGAGAGCGTGGCGTAGGTCTTGTGACCCGAGATCCGCCAGCGACCGGGGCCATCGGGAGTCAGGGTTGTCTCTGGGCGACCGCCGCCTTGGGGCGACCCCAGCTCCGGCTCCGAGGCGATGGAATTGATCAGCGCGCCTGACGATACGACATCCTGAAAGATGCGCTCTCGTAAAGGCGCTGGCCAGGTCTTTCCGTGCGCCTCCTGTCCCACGGACATCATGTGCATCCCCGCTGCGTAGGCTGTGGATGCGTCCGCGTGAGCGAGCAGGTTCTGCGCGAGGACGATATCGGTGAGGCCGTGGCCGCCGCCACCGAACTCCTCCGGGATCCCGGCGGCGAAGTATCCCGCCGCACGCAAGGCCTCGAAGTTCTCGTGGGGGAACGAACCCTCGAGATCGTGTTGCTTGGCGCCTTTCGCGATTCCCTCGAGGAGGGGTCGGATCGAGGCCAGGAGCGCGTTTTGCGCCTCGGTCTTTGGATACGGGGGCTTGGGATAGTCGTTGAACATCGCACACAGTCTAACGGGGTGAGGCGGGCAAGAGACTCTCAGGCGCCCCCGAGGCAGCTCGAGCGGCGATGGCATGGGACCGGCGTCGTGTTGGCCGTGTGCCCGGCTCGGATCAGAAAAGCCCCGGCGAAGGCCGGGGCTTTGAACAGGTTCAGGCGACGAGGCCCTAGACCATGTCCTTCAATGTCTTCAGTGGCCGAACCTTGACGACGTTGCGCGCCGGCTTCGCCTTGAAAACCGTCTCTTCGCCGGTGAATGGGTTCGTGCCCTTGCGCGCCTGGGTGGCGGGCTTGTGCTGCACCCGAAGCTTCATCAAGCCCGCGAGGTTCACCACCCCTGGGCCGCTCTGGCTGAGATCCTTCTCGATCACGGCGCCGAGTGCGTCAAAGACTTCCGCAATCTGCTTGCGGCTCAGTTCGGTGTTATCCGCGAGGGTCGTGTACAGGTTCGCCTTGGTGCGGGGTGTGTCGGTCTTCTCGATTTTGAATCGCTTGGTCGCTGCCATGTCTTCTCCACTGGCTCCATACCGCTGATTGCTGCCGACCGACTGGCGGGACAACCGCCTTATCAAAATTTGTACGGCACTGAGCACCGTCGCACAAGCGTTTCAGCCTAGTTTTTCCAGGCAATAACGCTCACGACGCATCCAGCGATGTGGCTTGTCCGCCGCTCGCAAGGGGCTGAATCGCCCGGACTTCCCAGGCGGACCCGTCTGGCGACGCCCTCGATTGGGTCGCGAGCGCAAGGACTATAGGGTCTCCCCTAGGGCGCTCTAAGCGGTCTCCCGACGAAGAGATTTTCCCCCCACCGTCATCATGGCTCTCATATCGCCACGAAAGGCGCCGACATGCCGAATGGCTCCCGAGCGACCCGCCCGATCCGCACCACCGCCAGCCTCAACGGCGATCGCGTCGAGATTGTCCGCGACGGTGCCCGTCTGGTTGTCCGCACGTTGGGCGATCCCCTGTCCGAGCGTCGTGCGCGCCGGTTGTGCGCTCCGGCGCTGGAGCAGGGTGAGCGACTGCTCGACTACATCGAGTCCGAGTCGACGGCTCAGCATCCGGCTCGTGCCACGACGTTCACCTTCGTGGTCTGGCCGCGCACGGCCTCGCACACGAGCAGCCTCTTGAGCTAGCTCCGCACCGCCGCCTAGGGCCGCTCAGTTCCCGCGGTACCTCGGCACCCGCTTCTCCGCAAAGGCCTTCGGTCCCTCCTGGAAGTCGTCCGTCTGACGCACAGCTTGGCTGAGAAGCTGTTCCAGGCGCATGCCCTCTTCCAGTGGCATGGACTGGCCGCGCAGCACCGATTCTTTGATCGCCCGCGCCGTCAACGGCGGCCCCCCGAGGAACCGCTCCGCGTACTCACGCGCCGCGTCCATGGCCTTGCCATCCTCGACCACTCGGTTGATCAACCCGAAGCGAAGTGCCTGTTGCGATGACAGTGGCTCTCCCAGGAGGAGAAGCTCCATGGCGACGGCGTGTGGCAGTTGGCGCGGCAGCCGTTGTGTTGCTCCCAGCGTCGGAACGATGCCGCGCTTCACCTCCGGCAGTCCGAACGTCGCGGAGTCCACGGCCACGCGGATGTCGCAGGCGGAGAGCAGCGTGAGCCCGGCCCCTAGGCAGTAGCCGTTGACCGCCGCGATCACGGGCTTCCAGAGGTGGAGTCCGTCGTCCAGATTGGGTTGCGCGTTGGGCTGGAACATTCGCCAGTGTGCCTGGCCCTCCGCGCCGGGCCGGGCCGGGATCGTCTTCTTGAGATCGGCGCCGGCGCAGAACGAGCGGTCGCCGGCGCCGGTCACGATCGCCACCCAGATGTCCGGGTTATCGCGGACCTCCGCCCAGACCTCCGAAAGCGCCTGCAATGTCTCCGGGTCCAGGGCGTTCATCGCCTCCGGCCGGTTGATCGTCACCGTGGCGACGCGCTCCGAAACGTCGAAGAGGACGGGCCTGGTTGCTGACATTCTCGGACTCCTTCATCCCGCGCAACGGGCCGGCGGCTCGGTCCGCTACTTTTTGAACGTCGAAAGGAGGTGCGCTGCGATCGCTTCTCGGTGTGCGGCATCGCCGCCATCGTCAATCCGATGCAGGCGCAGGTCGCGGTACCAGCGTTCGAGGGGAAGATCGGCGCTGACGCCCGCGCCGGCGTGCAGCTGAATCGTCCGATCCACGACCTCCTGCGCCGTCGTGGCTGCGTGCAGGCGGGCGGCGCTGACTTCGGCCCGCGCGATCCCCTCATCGCCCCGTGTTTCCCCGGATCGATCCAGGGCGGCTGCCGCGGAGAGGTACAACAACCGGCTCGCCTCTACGGCGATCTGGTTATCGGCCAGGGCCCAACGCACGCCTTGTTGCTCCGCGATGGCGGCGCCGAACTCCTGCCGCGCGTTCGCCTGGCCGCGGGCCATGTCCTGCGCCGCCGAGGCGACGCCGGTCAGCTCCGCGGCCGCGAATACCCGCCGCCGGACGAGGAATGATTCCCCGAACCCCGCTCCCGCGCCCACTTCGCCCAGGAGGTTCTCGGGTGGGATCCGCAGATTCGACAAGTTCAGCTCCATCACGTCGCGGCCCGGGCTTAGCGTTCGATAGGGCCGCCAGCGTTGAAAGCCGTCGCGGTGGCTCTCGACCGCGAACAGGGACACGCCTCGCCGCGTACCGTCTGGGTCCTCAGTGTTGGCGAAGACCAGACCGAAGTCGGCTCGCTCCTCTCCCGTGACAAAAAGTTTGGTGCCATCCAGCATCCACTCCGATCCCGTCCAACGGGCCCGGATCCGGGTTCCATCGGTCGGATGCGCCGAGCCTGCCGGATCCGTCAGGCCGCTAAACGCGCACGCTTCTCCGCGCAGCACCGGCCAGAGGAAGCGCTGCTGCTGCTCCGGCGTCGCCGCGTAGAGACGCGGCGGGACGTCCGGTCCGAAGAGGTCGTACGTGGGTGCGATCACGCCGGCGCGATGCTGCGACGTCTCCTCCGCCGCACGCGCCGCGGTGACGAGTTCGAGTGGGATCGAGTCGCCGGTCTCGTTCGGCGGCGCGGACGAAGGGGAGGGTTCCCGGAAGGGCTGAGGCGCGCGCAGTTGGTAGAGCCCGGTGGCCTGGGTCTTGGTGAGCAGATCAGCGTGCACCTCGTCCGGCAGAGCCACCGCGTCGCTGTCGATCCGCTTCTCCCAGAGCCACAGCTCTTTGCGCACGAATCGACGGATCGTCGCGACGATGAGCTCCTGCTCTTGAGTGAGCAAGTGGTCCACGTTTTCCCTTCGTCCGTGCTGCTGTCCCGGCTCAGATCCTCGGACATCGTGTTTGCCTGAGGAGGCGGGATTACCTGGGATGCGGCGCGCTCTGCGCCTGGTTCTGCCGCTCTAGCTTGGTCCCGGCGTGCTTCGCGGCCTCCACCTCTGGATCGATCAGGAGGCCGAAGCCATCCGCCATCCGTACCAGGTAGTTGAATATCCCCACGATATGGCCGACCTCAAGCAGCGCTTCGTCGCTGAAGCCGAGGTCACGCAGCGGTTGCCAATCGGCCTCGACCATCTTCGTGGCGCTGGCGCTCATCTTTTCCGCCACCTCGCACAGCGCGGTTTGGCGCGGGGTCAGGCCGGAAAGGTCGCGCCAGCGCTTCTCCTTGATCGCCTCAACCAGTGCGTCCTGGCCGCCCTCTGCACGTAGAAACTCCACGTGAGAGGTCGTTCAGTAGTAGCAGTCCTGCGCGGACGCCGCGACGCCGGCCACCATCTCGCGTTCCTGTCGCGTGAGCGCCCCGTCCGGCGAGAACATGATTTCGTTGAAGATGGGCCCGAAGGTTCGGGCGATGCGTGGATGTGCCTGAATCAACTTGCTCATGCCCAGGGGAAACCCGAAGTCGTACTGACCACCCCTGGTCCGCTCGCCGTAGGTCTCCTCGTCCGAGGGCAGCGCTATCCATGCCTGTCTGGTGCCCTGTCTTGTGAAGGTGTCGACCATCACGACCTCCAATCTCGGGACCGATTCCGCGACCAATGATTCGACGCGCCTTCAGAGTCTCACTCCGGCCGTACACCTACAAGCAGACGCCCCGACGAGTCCGGGCAGGGTGAGCGAACGTCTCCCGCACCCCGACAGGCACATTGGGCGGCGTGCCTCCCCAACGCTGGTTGGACCCGCACTTGCCCGCCATTTTCCGCCGCCGCCCGCGGCGAGGTCAGAGATGAGGCGCCGTCCACGGTATGGACGCCGCATAACTGATTCACAACAGCGCTCAAGGTCAGGATCTCGCCCGCGATCACGTTCTCCCCGCTGCGGAGCACCCGGTTGGCGGACGGTGCGTCGAGGCGATCTGGGGCCGCTCGTTCGATTTCGCGCTGGGCCTGAAGCCGTGTGGTGCACGGGCAGCCCGTCGCTGGCCCGACCTGTCGGCCTGCCGGCGGAGCGGCTATCGCGACCGCGGCGGTCCCCGGATCGCGAGCAGCCTTAGTGGATCGCGGACTTCTCCGTGGGCGAGACCACCTTCACGTCAATGCCCGCGACGAGTTCCTTCGCCTCGGCCTCTAGGCCATTCTTCCAGGCGTCGCCGCCATAGAAGGCGGCGTATTTCGCGTCCTTATCGGCCTCGTCTGTGAACGACCGCAGCCAGACGAAGGTGTTCTCGTCTTCGGTGGACGTGAACTGTCCCAAGACGTCAATGCCGCAGCTCTTCATCACCGGCAGCGCCTTGTTGTCGAACCAGTCCACGAAGGCCTCACGCTGGCCCTCGTTTACGGTGTAACTGCGTACCTCTAGCAACATGGTCGGGTCCTTCCCCATCCGTAGGTCCTCGTTGAAGTCGTTGCGCCGTAGGGTAGCTCACTGGCCCGAGCTACGACGCATCACCGCCAGATCGGTGACATGGGGCTGATTCAACGCTGGGGACTCAACCACTACGCTGCCGGATGCATCGTGCTCGGGACATGCCCCTCCGGATTTGGCCCTCTGGATGTGGCTGATACGACGTGACGCGCCGATGATCCGAGCGCCAGATCGACTTGGAGGATTCCGTGCCCAATCCCGCACCGCGCAGTCGCATCTACGCGATCGCGAACGACTACGTTGAGGCCGTCGCGGAGCAGAATCCTCTCGCCGCCACCAGCATGGGCGTGCCCGGGCACGACCATGAGATGACGGACTTCTCCCCCGATGGCATCGATCGGCGTGCCGCCCTCGACAGCCGCACGCTCGCCGATCTGCGAGCCGCGACGGTGATCGACGAGTCGGATCGGATTGCCCGGGATGTCATACTCGAACGGTTGGAGCTCTCCGCGGAGTTGCACGACGCCGGGGAGCCTCTGCGTGACCTCAACATCCTCCATTCGCCGATGCAGGCCATCCGCTCCAGCTTCGATCTGATGCCCCGCGCGGAACGCGAGGACTGGCGCCACATCGCGCAGCGGCTGCGTCGGGTGCCGGATGGCTTGTTGGGCGTGCGTGAAACGCTCGATCACGGACTTTCGCACGGACTCGCCGCCGCCGCGCGGCAGACGACCGGCTGCGCCCAACAGGCGGAGGTCTGGAGCGGTCAGCAAGAGGGCCAGGCGCCCTTCTTTGATTCTCTCCTTGAGGCCTACGAAGCGGTCGGTATCCAGGATGCCAGCCTTGCAGACGATTTGCGCGACGCCGCGACAACGGCCTCGCAGGCCTACGCCGACCACGCCCGCTACCTGACGGAACAGTATCTCCCCCGCTCGGAGTCGCGGGACCCGGTTGGCCGGGAGCGCTACCGGCTTCGCTCCCGCGCCTTCAACGGCATCGATCTGGACTTGGACGAGACCTACGCCTGGGGCTGGGAAGAGCTGTGGCGTATCCAGGCTGAGATGGAAGCGACCGCTGACCGGATCAAGCCCGGCGCGTCCGTCGTGGAGGCGATCGAACTCCTGGATACCGACCCCGACCGAGCCATCGAAGGTGAAGACGCATTCCGTCAGTGGATGCAAGACCTGCAGGACTCCACCATCGCCTCCTTCGACGGCGTTCACTTTGACATCCCCGAGCCGGTCAAGACGATCGAGGCGATGATCGCCCCGCCCGGCGGCGCCCTGGCGATGTACTACACGGGACCATCGGAGGACTTCAGCCGCCCCGGCCGAACCTGGTACCCCACAGGAGGCAAGACGCGGTTCCCGCTGTGGTCGGAGGTCTCCGTCGCCTACCACGAAGGGGTGCCGGGGCATCATCTCCAGATCGCGCAAGTGCGCTACCTGGGCGAGTCGCTCTCCCGCTACCAGCGACTCTTGGCCGGGACCTCGGGCTACGTGGAGGGTTGGGCGCTCTACGCGGAGCGACTCATGGGCGAACTCGGCTATCTGGAGAATCCGGACTACTACATGGGCTTACTGAGCAGCCAAGCGCTGCGCGCGGTCCGCGTCGTCATCGATATCGGCATGCACCTGGAGTTGGACATCCCGGAGCGCGAGCCCCATCACCGCGGCGAGACGTGGACACCGGAGTTGGCCCTGCCGTTCCTCATCGAGCGCAGCTTCTTCCCGGAGAAGATGCTGGCGAGCGAGGTCGATCGCTATCTCGGTTTCCCCGGTCAGGCCATCAGCTACAAGGTGGGTGAGCGGGTTTGGCTGGCGGCGCGTGATGCGGCTCGCCATCGTGCCGGAGACGAGTTCGATCTCAAGGCTTGGCATACCCGGGCGCTCAACCTGGGGCCGATGGGTCTGGCGCAAATGGAGCGGGAGATGGGCGCCCTCTAGGCGCCCTCGAGGCGATGGGCTAGGCCGGAACGATCCGGATCGCGCCGGTCCGCGTCCGGACCCGCACCATGGCGGCGTCCTCCGGCGGCTTCTCTAGGTAGTTGACCGGCAGGTCGGCCATGACCTTGCCCGTCCGGGCCTCCGCGTCGATGAAGAAGGCGGAGTCCCGCGTGAGCGCCAGCGTCACCATGCCTGTGCGCACGTTGATGTTGGCGTCGTGCACCAAGCGACCGTGATATTCGACGGCGCCGGTTCGCGTCGTGAGGTCCAGCGGTCCATCGACATCCGAAACCACGACCTTGCCGGTCCGTGTCTCCACCCGGCAGGGACCGTTCACCGTGCGCACGGTGATCCGACCAGTGCGCGTGCGCACATCGAGCGGCCCCGTCACATCTTCAATGTCTACCCGGCCGCTGCGTGCCTCCAGTTTCAACGATCCGGTGACGGATCGGACTTCGACGCGGCCCGTGCGTCCGTCGATCTGGATGCTGCCTTTGAGATCGGACGCCTGGATCTTGCCGCGGTGCGCGGCTAGCCGACTCGGCCCCTCCACGCCGTCCACGATGAGCTGCCCCGTTCCGTTCTCGGCTTCCAGCTTGGTCTGCCTGGGTACACGGATCAGCAGGTCCAATCGCGGACCTTTCATCAAGCGAGACAAGGAGAAGCCGAAGACGACGGGATGAGGATCGTCAAAACGAGGCGGACCGATTTCCAGCCGACCCTCGCTCTCGTTCATCGGGAGATCGAAACCCTCGAAACGCTCGTCCGCGCTGCTGCGGTTCATCGCGTCCACGCGGATCTGGGCTGTGACGGCGACATCGTTCCGGTCCTCGCCGCGCACGACCAATTCCCCGCGCCGGTTGTTCACGCTCAGCAGTGTCTCGGGGGCGAGTTGGAATGTGCGCTCGATGTCCTTCGTATATTCCATATGCGTGCCGTTAGCTCTCGTGTCGCGCGGAGCGGTGGGCGGTCCGGTGGATCAACTCGATCACTGGCCGATCCAGCCCTTCAGGCTGTCGCCGTGCCGGCCCTGCTCGCGACGGTTGTGCCCGCCAAGGTGTCCGCGGCGTCCCTTGCGCTTCTTCCGGGATGGTTCGCGCTCTTCCGAATCATCGCGGGGCTCGCGCAATTCCCGGGCCAGCAACCGCGTGAACCAGGCATTGGCCGAAAGCCCCGTTTCTTTAGCCGCGCTGCTGGCCCGATCCTTCAGCTCCACCGGCAGACGCAGCGTGACCTTCTCGAGCTCGCTGTCGCTGAACAGCCAGGCCTCGTCTTCGTCGCCTTCCGCCGCCGCCGCATTGGAGACAACGGAGACGGAGATACCCGCGGCCGTATAGCGCAGATCGACACGCGCTCGTCCGGCCAGCTCGCTGTTGACTTCTTCCAGCACGCCCGCGAGCAAGTCCTGCGTCGCCCGTTCCACGGACGCCTGACTCGCTTGGATGACGCGCCGCAATCGCTCCTGCTGCCCTTCGTCTTCCACCAGTTCCAGGGCAGCGTCGAACGCCTCGAGCACCGAATCGAAAGTCAGTTCCATGTCAGTTCCTTCGATTTCGCATGATCTATCGGCCTCACCCTATCTCCGCCGGCCCAAGATCCAGGCCGTCAGAGCCGCGGAGGCGGCGGTCCAGCCCGCCAGAATGGCGAACGATTTGCCAACGTTCTCCACGATCCCTTCTGTCAGGCTGGCGCGCACGACATTCGCCGCGTGCTCGAACGGCAAGACGGAGTGCATGGCGTTCAGCCAATCGGGAAAGCGTGAAGCGGGGAAATTGATTGGCGAGTACATGATGATGACGAAGATGAGAATCTGCGTCATCAGGTTGACGAGCAGCGGGTTGGGAATGCCGTGGGCGAACGCGTTGCCCAGCGACGTGGACATCGCCACCGTCAGCAGGACGGCGGGGAGGATCAGCCAACTCACCTGGAGATCGATGTCGTAGCGCACGAGGGCGATCGCCAGCGCCGCGATCATGCCGGGAATCGCGACCAGCATCCACACCGTCATCCCCGCCGCCACCGTCGTGACGCGCGGCACCGGCAAGGTCCAGATGAACTCGTAGGTGCCTTCCATCTTGCGCTGCGAGATCGTTTGGGGCGCCATCACGAACCCCAACATGAGCAGGGCCACGACGGACGATCCCGTGGAGATGAACAGGGCTTGCAGAGGCGGTACCTCTTCGAAGAAGAACCCCAGGCCCACGATTGAACCCGCCCCCACGAAGAATTGAATGACCACCATGATTGGCAGCAACATGCGAAGGCTCAGCGCCTCCCACTTCACCATGAGGACGTACGACCGGAGCCAGTAGCGCAGCCCGCGCGACTCGAGTCCGAATTGTCTGGTCTCGGCGTTGCCTTCAAGGGTCACGGCCCGGCTCATGATTGGCTGGCAGGCGCACGGGCCGTTACTGGCTCGTCTGCGTTGTCGCGACCGATGAGCCGGACGTAGGTGTCCTCCAGTGTCGTCGCGCCGAGTTCGTATTCCTCGGCCACGCCGGAGTCGATCAGGCCGCGCACCCAGTCGATCGCCTGCATCGCATCGGGTTGGTCAACTGTGAGCAGGTAGCGACGCCCCACCATTGTCTGTGTTCGGGCGAACGCCGGCGTCGTGGGCGGCGCTTGGCCCGGCTCCAGCATCGCTTGCAACCGCAGCCGTCCCTTGTCCGCCGACTTCATCGATGCCGGCGTCCCCTCCGCGACGACCCGCCCTTCATCGATCAGCGCCAGGCGGTCGACCGACCGCTCCGCCTCCAGCACGTTGTGCGTGACGAGCAGCACCGCCGAGCCTCTTGCCGCGAGTTCCCGGATCTCCGCCCACATCAGCCGTCGTCGCAGCGGATCGACATCGTTGGTTGGCTCATCCAGGATGACGACCCGCCCCGGTTGCACGATGGCCATGATGAAGCCCACCAAGCGCTTCACTCCACCCGACAAGCTATTCCCGAACGTGGTCTCCCACTCGCCGATCTCCAGCGCCTCGATCAGGGCGCCAGCCCGTTCCCGCACCGCATCCGCGGAGCCGCCGCGAATCCGTCCCATCATCTCGATGGCCGTGCGCGCGCGCAGCGAATCGATCGGAAGCTGGGCCTGCGGCAGGTAGGAGCACAGCTGCCGCGCCGCCGCTGGATTCGCCACCAGATCGATGCCGCCATCGGCGAGGTTGCCGAGAGAGATGACGCCGGATGTGGGGGTGGCCAGTCCAATGATCTGGCTGACGAGTGTCGTCTTCCCCGCGCCGTTGGGGCCCAGCAGGCCGTACACCTCCCCCGGTTCCACGCGCAGCGACACTCGGTCGTTCGCGCACAGGGAACCTCCATAGACTTTCGTCACGTCGTCGATGATCAAGGCGTCGCGCGCGGTGAGGCGGGTCGAGGTCGTTTCGGTATCCGTCATGGCGATCGACTCCGTCTGATTGGTGATCACGCTGCCGACTGAGGCCTGCTCCAAGAATGTTGGGATCGACATCCGCTCTGCTCCCCTGCGCGACTGGCTGTGCGTTATTGCTAGCCCGCACTCAGCCGAGGCTGCGCGGACTTCGTTCCCCGAATCGCCTGGGCGAACCATTGCCCGGCCGTGTGGAGGTGTCGGGCGATGTGCGATTCCGTGCGGCGACGCGGCGGCGCCACGAAGCGGGGAGCGCCGGGGGCCGGAACTCGCTCGCGAACCATGACCTGCACCATCTCTTCGCTGATCCAGTACATCGTGATTCCGTTCGAGTGACCTGATGACTATTCCGTCATCATTGTACCGTCAGAGTGCCGGCATATAGGCAGCATGTCAATCCCTCGAGCGGCAAGTCGACGACACGTCCAGCTCAGGCCTGCACCCAGCCGGATCCCGGCCTCTCCCACCGTGCTCGCACGCCCGATCGGCAGTACACTCCCGACTTGCCGCGCACCGCGCCGCCACAACCCTCGTGGCCTCCTGAGTTCGTTCAGGGAGCCGCTCAAGGAGCCTTCGATGCCCGGTCCTCTTGCCGACGTCACAGTCCTGGATCTCACCGAGTGGATTGCCGGCCCCCTGGCGACCAAGCTCTTCGCGGACTACGGCGCCGATGTCGTCAAGGTCGAGCGTCCCGGCGGTGACCCCTCCCGCACCGTGGGCCCCTTCAAAGGCGATGACCCGAACCCGGAGAAGAGCGGCACGTTCTTCTACTACAACGTCAACAAACGGTCCCTGGGCCTCGACCTCAAGCAGCCTGACGTCGCGGGCCCAGACGCACTGGAGCTCTTCGGGCGCCTCGTCGATCGGGCCGATATCGTTGTGCAGAGCTATCGGCCCGGCGTGCTCGACCGCTTGGGCGTGGGCTGGGAGTTTATTCACGCCCGCAAGCCGGAGATCGCGCTGGTCTCCATCACGCCGTTCGGCAACGACAGCCCCTATCGTGACTACAAAGTCACCGACGGCGTCCTCTACGGCATGGCCGGTGAGATGTACTCCATGGGGATCCAAGAGCGTGAGCCCACAAAGATGTTCGGCACGGCGGCGCTCGCCGAATGCGGCGCCGCCGCCTCGACCGCGCTCATGGCGGCGTTGACCGTGACGGAGCTCCAAGGCATTGGCCAGCATGTCGACTTCGCCCTGGCCGACGCCCAGTTCAACGGCGTCGACCGGCGACACGCCACGGCGATTGGCAATCGCTTCTCCGGTCGCAAGACGCTGCGGTCGCCGGGGCCCGCCTCCGGAATCCTCAGCGGCGTCTACCCCTGTGCCGATGGCTACGTGGAGTTCACCTCCGCCGCCAACAATATGCCGCGAGTGATTCAGATGTTGGGGTCACCGGATTGGCTCCAGGATCCCAAGTGGCTGCAGCCTGGGCTGCGTGTCGAGGTGGACCTGGTCGAAGAGTTCAATCTGCACTTCCTCGTCTGGTGCATTGAGCGCACCAAGCGCGAGATTTGGGAAGAGGCGCGCGACGCCAAGGTGCTCTGTGGCCCGCTCTTCACCGTCGATGAACTCTTCGAGGATCAGCACTTCCGTGACCGGAACTTCTGGTTGGAAGTGGAACACGAAGCGATGGGGACGTTCGAGATCCCCGGTCGGCCGATGCTGCTTTCTGAAAGCCCCTGGGAGTACCGGCGTCCGGCGCCCCTCTACGGGCAGCACACCCACGAGATCCTGATGGAGTGTGGCTATAGCGAAGCTGAGATCCGTCAGCTGGCCGAAGCGGGCGTCGTGGAGGTGCGGTCATGACCCGCGAACGCGCGCGCAAGCCGCTGGAGGGGATTCGGGTCATCGACTTCACGGTCGTCTGGGCCGGTACCTTCACCACGCTCCTCCTCGCCGACCTGGGCGCCGAGGTGATCAAGGTGGAGAACGTTCACCATTGGCAACCCATGACACGCGGAGGCGTGGCGCACCCACCTGCGATGATGATGGCGGGCGACCTCGCCTGGGCCACGGGCTACCCCAACAATGAGCCAGGCCCGCGACCCTGGAACTACTGCCCCACCTTCGTGCAGCTCTATCGCAACAAGCGCAGTGTTACGATCGATGCGACCAAGCCTGAGGGCAAAGACCTCGTCCGGCGCCTTGCCGCCGAGACCGATGTTTTCGTTGAGAACAACGCCGTGGGCACCATCGACAAGCTCGGCTTCGACTACGACGAGCTGCGCAAGGTCAAAGAGGACATCGTCATGGTGAGGGCGCCTGGCTACGGCCTGACTGGGCCGTACAAGGATGCCCGCACCCTGGGGGTGCACCTTGAGAGTGTGATGGGCCATACCTTGCTCCGTGGCTATCGCGACCTCGATCCGTCGCACACGTCGGCCATCTTCTCCGGCGACTACATGGCGGGTGCGCAGGGAGCATTCGCGGTGATGGCCGCGCTGCGGCATCGCCGCAAGACGGGCCGGGGGCAGCTCATCGAGATCCCGCAGGCGGAGGCCGCCTCCCCCATGCTGGCCCAGGCTTTCATGGAGTACGCGCTCAACAAGCGCATTCCTGAGGTGCAAGGCAATCGCTCCATCTACGGCTTCGCGCCCTCCAACACGTACCCCTGTCGCTCGCCCGGGACGGGCTTCGATGGCGGCGACCGCTGGATCTCCATCGCCGTGACCAACGAGGACGAGTGGGCCGCGCTTCGCCAAGTCATGGGCGAGCCGGCATGGGCCGCGTTGGCTGATTTCGCTACTGCCGCGTCGCGCCTCGCGAATCAGGACGCGCTCGACGAACAGATCGCCGCCTGGACGAGCGATCAGGACGACTACGAACTCTTCCATCGGCTCCAAGGCGCGGGCGTGGCCGCGGCTCCGGTCTTGGAGGCCTCGCGCATCTTCGAGGATGCGCATGTTCAGGCACGGGGCCTCAATCAGCCGCAGACCATGCATGATCAGGTCGGCACCTTCGAGTTCAACACGCCATTCTTTAAGCTCCCTGAGACGCCCGTGGGCGTGACGAAGCCGTCCGTCGCACTCGGCGAAGACAATGAGTACGTCTACAAGGAAGTGATCGGACTCAGCGATGAGGAATACGAGGCACTCAAGGGCGTGGGCGCGCTGGGCATGGACTACGACGACACGATCGCGTGAGGCGGCCCAACTCAGCACCACTCGCGCATCATCTGAGCTGGGTTGAACAAGTTCGACGAATCGTGTTTGGGAGTTCGAGACCGTGACAGATGTCCAAGAATTGCTGGAGCGCTACAACCCGCTGCTCGTCACCCTGCCCGAACGCCCGTTGGCCTTGAACCGGCCTGGACGTCGAGGTCCGTGTCGCCCGAGCCGAGGCGACTATCACCCCATCTCCGCCGAGCTGTTTCTCCAGCACGCCACGTTGCAGACCGAAGATGACCGGGCCGGTGGCTTCGGCAGGCTGCTTGGGGCGCCCTTCTCCTGGTCGCCCCCGGAAGGTCCGACCGGCGCTGCTGAGATCCGCGCGAGCGTGGAGTCCACGCCGAGTCCGGAACAATCGCGCGGCTGGTTCCTGGATCTCACCGCCGTCCGCTCCCAGTCATCGGGGCAAGCCTGGAGTGCCTACGCGGAGCTCTTGCAACGCACAGAGGCCGCCGCCCGTCGCGAGGCCCGGGTTGTCTATGGCCGCGCGACCGAGGCCCGGGGCACGCGATACCTCCAGTACTGGTACCTCTACGCCTACAACGACGCGTTCAATAACCACGAGGGCGACTGGGAACAGGCGACGATCGAGCTGCGAGACGATGGCACGCCGGAACGCGTGGGCTTCAGCGCCCACCACGGCGGGGGCTGGCGGCCCTGGTCGGAGGTCAAGAAGGACGCGGACTCGAAACGCCCCTTGCTCTTCGTCTCCCGTGGATCGCATGCCGGTCACTTCGCCTATAAGGAACGAGGCTGGCGGCCTCGCAACGTGAGGATTCACACCGGTCTGCCCCTCCTGGATGTCCCGGTCACCGCCGCTGCGCGCTTTCTGGCCTTGGCCCGTCTTACCGTCGATCGCCCCCCGGCGATCGAGCCATCCGACGTGGACTGGAGCCCTTGCGACGCAGGAGTCCTCGTCGATCCCGGCGTCCGTCGGATTCCGGACGCTCCGGCACCCTGGGAGGAAGACGGATTCTGGTGGATGCGGTTCCAGGGGAAGTGGGGATCGACACACCCCCGGGTCAACGGGACGCACGGTCCAGGTTCGCCCTGGGCGCCGGACGCCGGAGATGTGCGCTGGAGCCATCCTGGGGCTTGGTTGGAGAGTGTGCCTCGCGATCCGAAGACATCGTCGCGCAGCCCGCTGGTCGACCTCTCTCACGCCCAGTGGGGCTAGCCGGGCCGCTCCCGAGCTTCGCCATGAGGTAGCCTCCCCGCCAAGGGAGGCCACGCATGGCCACTGAACTTTGGCGCTATAGCGCCACCGACCTCGCCGCCAAAATCCGTGCCCAGGAGATCACCAGCCTCGACGTGATCGAGGCGCATCTCGCGCGCATTGAGGCGGTCAATCCCGCCGTCAACGCCGTCACCGTCGTCCTCGCCGATACGGCGCGCGAGTCCGCTGTCGCCGCCGACGAGGCGATCGCCGCCGGGGAGGACGTGGGTCCGCTGCACGGCGTGCCGATGACGATCAAGGAGAACGTCGACCTCGCCGGATCCCCCACCACGCAGGGGGTACCCGCCCTGGCCGGCGCGGTGCCGCTGCAGGACGCTCCCAGCATCGCCCATCTCAAGAGCGCCGGTGCCATTCCCATCGGTCGGACCAACATGCCGGACTTCGGGCTGCGCTGGCACACCGACAACGACCTGCGCGGGCCTACCAAGAATCCCTGGGATCCGTCGCGGACGCCCGGTGGATCGAGTGGTGGCGAGGCCGCGGCGCTGGCTCTCGGCATGACACCGCTGGGCAATGGCAACGATCTGGGCGGCTCCGTGCGTTGGCCCTCGCAGTGCTGTGGCGTCGCGGCCCTTCGACCCACGTTGGGACGCGTGGCCTCCGCCTCCGATCTCGCGGCAGCCGATACCCCCATTGGCTTCCAACTCATGGCTGTGCAAGGGCCCATGGCGCGGCACGTCAAGGATCTGCGTCTGGCGCTGGGCATCATGAGCCAGCCGGACGCCCGTGATCCCTGGTGGACGCCGGCGCCGCTCCAGGGGCCGGACTCCGCCCAACCTCTCCGCGTGGCGCTGGCGGTCGACCCCGGCGGCGCAGGCACGGACCCGCGCGTGACAGAGGGGGTGCGATCCGCCGGCCGGGCGCTGGCCGAAGCAGGCTACGAGGTCGAAGAGGTCGATCCCCCAGCCGTCCTGGGACTCCAGGAGAACTGGCAGCAACTCGTCCTCGATGAGATCAACGAATTCTTCCGCCCGGCGATGGAACCCGTCGTTTCCAAGGGGGCGATGCAATTCGTCAACCTGTGGACGCAAGTCACGGAATCGCTCGACCACGGCACCTACATGCGCGGCTACGGAACGCGCAAGACCATGGCGCGCGAATGGTCGCTGTTCCAAGAGCAGTACCCGCTCGTCGTGGGGCCGGTCTCTGCCCAGCAGCCTTTCAAGGTTGGCTACGACGTTGCTGGTCCAGACGAGGTGGCGGTGCACATCACGGCAATGCGACTCACCATCGCTGTCAACGACCTGGGCCTCCCCTCGGTCGCGCTGCCGGTCGGGACGGCGGATGTTGACGGCGTGGAGTTCCCGCAGGGCGTCCAGATCATTGGCCAGCGCTATCGCGAGGATCGCTGTCTCGACGCCGCCGAGGCGGTCGAGGCTCATCTCGGCCAAGTGGCCCCCATCGACCCGCGCGGCTAGGACCGCGCAGCGAAGACCCCGCTAGACTCACTCGATTCGTGAGGGCTGAGCCGTTAGGAGTTACACATGGAATTCGGTATCACCTTCCCGTCCTACATCGAGGCCTGGAAAGACGCCCAAGTCGCTGAAGACCAGGGCTTCACGCACGCCTGGTTCTACGACTCTCAGCTCCTCTACAGCGATGTCTACGCCACCATGGCGCTGGCGGCCGAACACACCCGTAACCTGACGCTGGGGACGCTCGTCTCGATTCCCTCCAACCGCATCGCGCCGGTCACCGCCTCCGCCATCGCCACGATTAACTACCTAGCTCCTGGACGAGCGATTCTGGGCGTCGGCACGGGCTTCACCGGTCGCAACACAATGGGCTTGCCGGCCCTGCCCGCCGCGGCGATGACGGAGTACGTGCAGCAGGTTCGAGGCCTCTTGAACGGGGAGGATGTCCTGTTCCGAGAAGGTGAGCGCCAGCGCTGGATCCGGCTGCTCCACCCCAAGCGGGACGATGGCTTCCTCGACCTGGACGACGAGATCCCCATCTACATCGCCGCCAACGGTCCCAAGGCTCACGCCTCCGTTGGCATCTCCGGCGACGGTTGGATCACGACGAGCGGCCCGCCCGAGGCGTTCGAGGTGGGCTACGGCAACATCGCGATGGCCGCCCGCGACGCCGGCCGTCCCTTGGGCGAGCCTGGCGCCAAGCCCTATACCGTCATCCTCGGCATGGGCTGCGTCCTCCAACCCGGTGAATCACGCACCTCCGATCGTGTTGTTCAACGTCTGGGTTGGGCGGCGATGCCCGGCATGCACGCCGCCTGGGAGGCTCAGTACGGCCCCGGCTCGAACCTCGGACTCAACGCGCCGGAGGTGGCCGCCGCTTACAAGACCTACATCGACGAGTACGCGGACTCCGCCGGCTCCCCCGAAGATCGCCGGTACCTGGATGTCCACGAGGGTCACCTGGCCTATCTCAAGCCGGGCGAAGAGCAGTTCATCGACGAGGCAGCGCTCTCACGCACGTTCTTGGGGTCGCCGGAGGAGATCGTGGAGCGTCTCAAGGCCCTCGAAGCCGCCGGCGTCGACAACCTGGCGATTCAAACCGTGCAGGGCAGCGCCCGCGAACTCATCGATGAATTTAGCGAGCACGTGATTGCGAAGATGTGATGCCGGAATCCGCGCGAACGGGAGCCACGGGTCCGCTGCACGGCTACCGCGTCGTCGATCTGACGACGGCGCGCGGCGAGATGGCCGGGCGTCTTCTCGCCGATCTCGGTGCGGAGGTGATCAAGGTCGAGCCGCCAGCAGGCTGCGAGTCCCGGCGCCTCCCGCCGTTCGCAGGGGATGATCTCGCGGACTCCCTCTTCTGGGCCTCCGTTGCCCTCGGCAAGCGCAGCGTCGTGTTGGACCTGGAGAGTGAAGTGGATCGCGATCAACTACTCGCCCTGATCCGCACCGCCGATGTTCTGATTGAGTCATTCGATCCAGGGACACTCGCCCCGCTCGGCCTCGACTACCCCACCCTTTCCCAACTCCAGCCCGCGCTCATCTACACGTCCATCACCCCCTTTGGGCAGACCGGCCCCGAGGCTGGCAGCCCCGCCAGCGAGCTCACCGTTGAGGCGGCGGGCGGGCTCATTTCCATGCAGGGAGATCCCGATCGTCCGCCCATCCCCGTTGGCTATCCCCAGGCCGGATTCCACGCGGGCGCGCAAGCCGCCGCCGACACCACCATCGCGCTGCACGAACGGCTGCGCTCCGGTCTTGGCCAGCACCTTGATGTCTCCATGCAGGCCGCCATGGTCTGGACGCTGATGAACGCCACGGGCTATCCGCCCAACCACCACGACGATCCACCGGTGGGTGGGAGCCATCGTGGTGCTCCCGTGCTCGAGGTGTTTCCCGGCCTTCGCATCCCCGGCATGTGGCTCTGCGCCGACGGCTACCTCGCCTATGCCATCACGCTGCCGGGCCTGGGCGGTCGCACCCATGGACGCGTCATGCAATGGGCGGAAGAAGAGGGCTCGCTGCCCGATTCCCTACATGGCATCGACTGGTCCAATTGGATCGCCGATGTGGTGGCCGAGACGCTGCCAGTAGAGCGCGTGATCGAATCGGTCGCCGTGCTGCGGGAGTTCTTTCTGACCAAGACGAAAGCGGAGATCCAGGCCTTCGCCGTGGCCCATGGCGTGATCATGGGCGCTGTCTACGACATCGCCGACCTTCTTGCCGATCCCCACTTAGCCGCGCGCGATTATTGGACGCGCGTCGGCGATCGACTGCACCCGGGTCCATTCGCCAAGCTCTCAGCGACGCCCATCCGCCTGGAGCGTGCCGCCCCTGGGCTGGGGGCGGATCAGGCCCTCCTGGATGATTTGCTGGGCGCGGCGTCCGAAACTGCCGGCGTGGAGACTCAGCCGCGCACGAACGGTGCCGCCCGATCCCGCTCCTTCGAGGGTCTCAAAGTTGCCGATTTCGCTTGGGTTGGCGTCGGTCCAATCATCTCCAAAGCCGTCGCCGATCATGGCGCCACGGTGATTCACGTTGAGTCCACGGCACGCCCCGACATTCTTCGTCTAGTCCCCCCGTTCAAAGACGACGAACCGGGCATTGATCGGGCCCAATTCATGGCCAACTTCAACAGCTCGAAGCTGGGATTGGCCATCAACCTCGGCACCACCGAGGGGCGGGTCCTGGCCCGGCGGGTCGCTGATTGGGCGGATGTCGTGGTGGAGTCGTTCACGCCGGGCAACATGAAGAATTTCGGCCTCGACTACGAAACACTCAGCGCCGACCGCCCAGAACTGATCATGCTGAGCACCTGCCTGCGCGGACAAACCGGCCCCGAAGCCGCCTACACCGGGTTCGGCGGTCAGGGCGCTGCCCTCGCCGGTCTCCAGACGATCACCGGCTGGCCGGACCGGGATCCCGCCGGTACCTGGGGCGCCTACACAGACTTCATCAATCCTCGCTTCGGCGTGAGCGCGTTGACCTCCGCCATCATCCATCGACAGCGGACGGGGCGGGGGCAGCACATCGACCAAGCTCAGACGGAGGCGGCCATCCACTTCATCGAGCCGCTGGTCCTTGACTACACGGTGAACGGCCGACTCGCCCCCGCGGCGGGCCACGACTCGCTCACCGCCTGCCCCCACGGGGTCTACCCCGCCCAAGGCAACGAGCGCTGGTTGGCACTCGCGGTCGAGACGACGGACCAGTGGCACGCGTTGCTTCGCATTGCCCCCCTTGATGACTTCTCCGATCCCGTGCTTGATGTCTCCTCCGAGCGTCGCAAGCATCGCCCTGCCATCGATGCCGCCTTGCGCGCATGGACTGCCCCCCAGGAACCCTTTGGCCTCGCGCAGTCGCTGCGCCAAGCGGGGGTCCCGGCGTATGTCACGCTCTGGCCTTCCGACCTCTACACGGATCCGCAGCTCACGCATCGAGACTTCTTCGTCACTCTCGACCACACCGTCATGGGCCCCACCCCGTACGACGGCCTGGTGACGCGCTTCTCCGAGACCCCCGGATCCCTCTCCAAGGCTGCCCCCTGCTTGGGGGAGGACACTGACACCATCCTCCGCGATATCCTCCGCCTCGACGATGCTGAAATCACCGAGCTGGCCATCGCCGGCGTCCTCACGTGACACGCCTCGACCCAGAGGCGCTTCCCCCCGTCACGGCTGAACTCACGCGCCGCATCGACGGCGCCATTGCGGGGCACATGGAGCTTCGCCTGAACGTCGCGCGGGCGTTGCCGGGCAACCCGGGCGGCATCGAGGTGCGGCACTTCGGTCATGCGATGGCCTCCTTGGCCCGGGAGATCCCCTTCCCCTACATGAGTCTCGTTCGCCGCTTCCGGGCGGCGGATCTCGATCAACTCGACGCGATCGCCGACTTCTACGGAGACGCGCGCTTCGGCATCGAGGTCATCCCCAGTGAGCTGACGCCCGAGGTTGCCGAACGCTTCCTGGGGCTGGGCCTCCACATGACCCAGTTCGACTCCCTGCTCTACGGCTTGCCGATCTCTCAGGGCCCTGCGTTGCCCGATGGCCTCACAATCGATCCCGTGGATGCTGATGGCGCAGACCTCGCGCAGCAGCTCTACCTCGATGGGTTCGAATTCCCCGACGTCGATCGGGAGAACGCCCGCCGCTTTCTGCCTTGCTGGATCGATGATCGCGCGATCGACGTGCGGATCGCCTCACTCGACGGAGAGCCCGCCGCGATGGGTATTCTCTACACCCACGACCGGATCTCGTACTTCGCCGGCGGCGCTACCCTTCGCGACCAGCGTCGGCACGGGTGTCAAACGGCGCTTCTTCGCCACCGGATGACGCTGGCGGCGGAAAGAGGCGCCGATTTCGTTGTATCCAAGACCGGGTTCGCGACCAACAGCCAGAACAACATGGAGCGGCTTGGCCTGCGCCTGGCCTGTTCCATGGGAACCTGGTATTCCCAGGCGACCTAGCCGCGGGTGGCCCCGCTAGCGCGGGTCGCGTGTCCCATCTAGCCTTACGCTCGCGTTCCCTGATGACACAGCGGGGCGCGATTGTGTTCAGCGTCTCAGCTCGGGAAGGACATAACCATGAGCGAACGTACGATGCGCGGCGAAGTCGCCGTCGTCGGGATCGGTGAGACTACCTACTACAAGCGAGGGCAAGCGCCGGAGGCCGAATTCAAGCTCGGTTTGCAAGCGATCGTCAACGCCTGTGAGGACGCCGGGGTCAGCCCCAGCGAGATCGACGGCTTCGCCTCCTACAGCAATGATCGCAATGATCCGCCGCGCTTCGCCGCGGCTCTCGGCATCCCCGAGTTGCGTTTCTCCAACATGCAGTGGGGAGGCGGTGGAGGCGGCGGATCCGGTGCCATCGGCAACGCGGCCTCCGCCATCGCCTCCGGCTACGCGGATTGCATCGTCGTTTTCCGCGCCCTTGCCCAAGGGCAGTTCGGCCGCTTCGGCCAGGGGCCGCAACTCAATCGGATTGAGGGCCGCATGGCGTACACGGCGCCGTACGGGCTCATGTCGCCGGCGCAAAGTTTCGCCATGAAGGTGAACCGACTCTTCCACGACTACGGGGTCAGCCCCAGCACCCTGAAGGCGGCCTCGATGGCCTCGTACCACCACGCGCAACAGAACCCGCGCGCGGTGATGTATGGGCGGCCCCTTTCCTCTGAGGACTACGACAACTCGCGCTGGATCGTGGAGCCCTTCCGTCTCTTCGATTGCTGCCAAGAGAACGACGGCGCCGCTGCCCTTATTCTCATGCCCGCCGACCGGGCCAAGGACTTCAAGCAGGACCCTGCCTACATCCTTGGCGTGGCGACGGGTGTGCCCCATCGTGCCGCCGCCGGAGTGCACAACGCACCCGACTACGCGAGCGCTAACTTCAAGTCCGTCGCACCGCACATGTACAACATGGCCAAGGTGGCGCCCAGCGAAGTCCAGGTCGCTCAGGTCTACGAGAACTTCACCGGCGGTGTGGTCATGAGCATCATTGAGCACGACCTCTGCACCTACGAAACCGCGAACGAGGTCATCAGCTTCGACAACCTCATCGCTTCCAGCGGCAAGCTGCCCCTCAACACCAGCGGCGGCAACCTAGCGGAGTGCTACATGCACGGTTTGGAACTGCAAATCGAAGCGATTCGGCAGATTCGCGGGCAGTCGCCAAACCAGGTTGCGGATGTCAATGTCTCGCTCGTCGCCTCCGGGCCGATGGTCGAGCCCGTGAGCGACGTCATCTTCGGATCGGAGGCCACGCTGTGACCACCCAAGACTCCTACCTCCCCGCCGGGCTCCCGGCGCCCATGGCCGCCGGTGACGGTCTCGACACCGCCTATTGGGAGGGCGCCCGCGACCACAAGCTCGTTGTGCAGCGCTGCAAGAGCTGCGACGCCTATCAGTGGGGACCGGAGTGGAACTGCAACCAGTGTCTTTCCTTCGATGTCGGCTGGGCCGAGGTCGAATCCAAGGGCCGCATCTACTCCTGGGAACGCGTTTGGCACCCGGTGCATCCGGCTCTCGCCGACGCGTGTCCGTACGTGGTCGTCTTGGTGGAATTGGAACACGCGGGCGACATCCGCATGGTCGGTAACCTCGTCGGCGATCGCGAAGCCCCGATCGAGATCGGCGCGTCAGTCGAGCCTGTCTTCGAGGATCACGACGATGCGGATCCGCCCTTCACGCTCGTGCACTGGCGGCGGGTCGATTGAGCGAGGCCGAAATCCACGCTGGCGCTCGTTGATTGATGAGGGGGCCGTTGGGCCCCTTCTTCGCGTCCGGTCCCGCTCGTCCTGTAGGCTCCGCCGGTGGTTCTCCCCCGGGTGGGAGTTCCACGGGAGGACGCACATGCCAGTTACCGACTTCAATCCGCTCGACCCCGAAACGGTGGAGTGTCCCTATCCCTTCTACGAAGCGATGCGCCAGGAAGCCCCCGTGCATCTGGTCCCCGGCCTGGGGTTCTACGTTGTCAGTCGCTACCAAACGATCCACGACGTGCTTCGCGATCCCCAGCTCTTTTCCTCGCGCGGCGGGACCGGGACTTTCGCTGCCCAGGATCCTGAGCTTGAGGCGATTACGAAGCAGGGCTACCTCCAGCCCGACACCTTGCTCACTCAAGATCCCCCCGTGCATGGCCGCTACCGGGGACTTGTCAACCAAGCCTTCTCCGCGCGGCGGGTGGCGGCCCTGGAGCCCGGCATTCGGTCCCTCGTCACGGATCTGATCGACGGCTTCATCGCCGACGGCGAGATCGACTTCGTCGAGCGCTTCGCGGTGCCACTGCCGGTCACCGTGATCGCCGATCAGCTGGGCGTCTCCCGTGACGACCTCGCCGACTTTAAGCGCTGGTCCGACGACTCCGTCGCGCCGCTCGGCGGCATGATCACTCGGGAACGCCAACTGGAGTGTGCCCGATCCCTGGTGGAGTTTCAGACCTACTTTGCGCAGCGCATTGAAGAGCGCCGCGCCAATCCCCAGGACGACATCCTCTCCGCCCTGGTCAACGCCCATCTGGACGTGGAGGCTGAGGCCGATGGCAGCGACACCCGCCCCTTGGATGTGCCGGAGATGTTGAGCATCCTCAACCAGATTCTCGTCGCCGGGAACGAGACGACGACGAACCTCCTCGCCAGCGCCATGCTGCTCCTGCTCCAACACCCCGATCAGATGCGGATCGTCCGGGACGATCCCGACGCCATCGAAGGCTTGCTGGAAGAGGCGCTGCGATTGGAATCGCCCGTGCAGGGGCTCTTCCGGGTCGCGACCTCTGATACCGAGCTCGATGGTGTTCCGACCCCGGCTGGTTCTCGACTCGTCCTCATGTACGCCTCCGGCAACCGAGACGATGCCCAATTCCCCGCCGCCGCCAACTTCGATGTGTGTCGGGCAGACGCCAAGATGCACCTGGCCTTCGGCGGAGGTGAGCACTTCTGCCTCGGCGCCGCGCTGGCCCGCCTCGAAGCCCGCGTCGCCTTTGAAGAACTGCTCCGCCGCACCACAGATATCCAACTCGCTGATGAGCAGGGAGAGTTCCCCCACACGCCGTCCTTCATCCTGCGTGGGCTGCAAGAACTCCGCGTTCGCATCGTCCCGGCCTGAGTCGTTCGGTCCTTGGTGTGCCCCGCCGCCAAGGACTGGACCAAATCGCTATCCTTCCGGCACTCGGCGAGGGCGCTCCCCCGCAGCGAGACGCGACGGTTCATCCCCGCCGCGATGAGGAGACTTCCATGACCATGACCATGACCTTCGGACTGACGTTGCCGCAGCGCGCCGCCCTCTTCGGCGCTTCCAGCATGCCGGAAATGTTTGACCTGGCCCGCGACGCCGACACCAACCCGCTCTTCGACTCCGCCTGGGTCGGCGACAGCCTCATGGCCAAGCCGCGCCCAGAGTCGCTGACGATGCTTGGCGCGCTGGCAGGAATCACCCAGAACCTCAAGCTCGGCGTTGGCTGCATGGCCTCCTTCCCGGTCCGAGATCCCTTCGTCTTCGCCTATCAGTGGGCCAACCTCGACTTCATCTCCGAGGGGCGCATGCTGCTTGCTGCCTGCACGGGCATCGTCCAAGGCGGCGCTAGCGCCGCCGAGGGTGCCAACTGGGGGGTCCTCGATAAGGAACGGGCCGCACGCCTTGAGGAGAATATCGATATCGTCCGCAAGCTTTGGACCGGCGACAAGGTCACCTACGAGGGCAAGTGGCACTCCTATCAGGAAGCTTTCATTCAGCCCGCCCCCGTGCAGGCCCCCTGCCCGATCTGGATCGCCTCGAACCCCTCGCCCGCGCCCGGACGAGAGCACGTCTGGGAACGTGCACTCCATCGCGTTGCCCGGTTGGCGGATGGCTGGATGACCGTGCAGATGTTCCCGCAGATGCTGAAGACCAACTGGAACAAGATCGAAACCTACCTGGCGGAGGAAGGCCGCGACGCGGCCTCGTTCCCGACCATGGCCTATCACAACCTCAACGTGGGCTCCTCCAAGCAGGCCTGCTTGGAGGAATCGAAGCGCTTCCTGGACGAGTACTACGGCCCCGTCTTCTCACCGGACATGGTGGAGAACTGGACCGCGACGGGGACTCCCGATGAGGTCGTCGAGCACCTGCGACAACTGATCGAGGACGGCGCCAAGACCATTACGCTGCGTCTCACGAGTTGGGATCAGCGCGGGCAATACCGGCGGATGGTGGAGGAGATTCTTCCGCGCGTGCAGGAGGTAACCGCCGGGTAGCCTCCGTTTGAACGGGGTTCCGCCTTTCGCCCGTGTTGCGCAGCCCCGCTGCTAGCCCGTGTTGCGCAGCCCCGCTGCGATGCCGTTGATACTGCGCAAGATCGCCCCGAGCAGCTCTTCGTTCGCTTCCACGGCCGCGGGATCGGTCCCCGCGCCGCTTTCCGCCGCCTCATCCGCTTGCGCTCGCCGTCGCCTCAGCAACTCCACCTGCAAGAACGACAATGCGTCGACGTAGGGATTCCGCAGGTCGATCGACCGGCGCAGCACCGGATTGTGCGTCAGCAAGCCTTCGACGTCGGAGATCAAGCCCAATGCGGTCACCGTCCGGTCGTACTCCGCGCGCAGGGCTGTGAAGATCTCCTGGCTTCGGTTCCCTTCGCCGAGAGACTCCACGTAGTGCGCCGCGATGTCCAGGTCCGCCTTGGCGCAGACCATCTCCACGTTCGACAAGAATGCCGCGAAGAACGGCCAGCGGTCGCGCATGTCGCGCAGATTCGCGACGCCCGTATCCCCATACCGCCCGATGTATCCCATCAGAGCGGATCCCACTCCCATCCACCCCGTCAGGACGTGCCGGGACTGCATCCAGCCGAATACCCAGGGAATCGCCCGCAGCGAATCGATCCCCTCGCTCACCGCTCCGCCGCCCCCGGGGCGGAAGGCAGGTCGGGATCCGATTGGCAGCATGCCTAACTCCCCCAACGGCGTGACCTGACGAAAGTAGTCGTACAGGGATGGATCGTCGTGAATCCTCGACCGATAGACTTGCCGCGCCGTCTCCGCCAGCTCGTCCATTGTTTCCGCGAAGCGCTGTTGGTCATCCGTGCTGACGTCGCGACGCCAGTCCTGGAAGTCATGCGAGAGCACCGCCGCCGTCGACTGCTCCAAATTCCAGCGCGCAATCGCCGGCAGGCCGTAGGTGAACTGAATCATCTCGCCTTGTTCGGTGTACTTGATTCCACCGCTCACGGTGCCTGGGGGCTGGGAGAGGATCGCATCGTGCGACGGACCGCCCCCGCGGGAGACGGTGCCGCCGCGTCCGTGGAAGAGCATTAACTGAACCCCGGCGGCGTCGGCCACCTCGAGCAGCGCCTCTTGTGCGCGGTACAGCGCCCACGCCGCCGTGAGGATGCCCACTCCTTTACTGGAGTCCGAGTATCCGATCATGATCTCCTGGAGTTGCCCGTGCGCCTCGAGTTGCCGTCGGTACATCGGATCGTTGAACAGCGTCCGCATGACGCGGGACGCGTTGCGCAGATCCTCGAGTCGCTCGAAGAGCGGCACGACTCGCAAGTCGGATTCGAACTCATCACCCCGCCAGCGCACCAACTGCGCTTCCCGAGCCAGGACGAGCGGCGCCAAGACATCCGACACGCCCGTCGTCATCGAGATCACGCACGATTCCACCCCGCGCGATCCGGTCTGTTCCCGCGTCAACCGGATCGCCTCGAACATCTCCAACGTCTCTTGCGTCGAAGCGGAGAACGCCACGCCGCGCGGTACCAACGGGCGCCGACCCTCCAGCTCTGCGCGCAGGAACTGCACCCGCTCGCGTTCCGAGAGATCGCCGTAGTTCCCCGCGTCCGGGATCGCCTCCACCACCTCCGCGATCTCGTCCAGGGCGGACGCGAAGCGCTCCGCGTGCTGCCGCACATCCAGCGTGGCGAGATGAAACCCGAAGGCGCGGACCCGATCCACCAACGGTTGGATGGTGCGTGTCACCGCGGTATGCGCCCCGTGCCCTTCCAGGCTTGCGATCAACAGGCGCAGGTCATCGAGCAACTCCTCCGATGTCGTATACGGCTCCCCGTCCTCCGCCGCCTCCCGTTCGGCCACGCGCACATCCATCTGGCCGGGCAACGCCGCCGCCTCGTCGACGCCGAAGGCATCCTGCGTCTGCGCTAGGCTCGCCTGCAGCCGCGCTCCCATGTACGAGAGCTTCAACCGGTACGGCTCGTAGCGGTACGTCTCCTCGTTGCGCTCCCGCACCCGCGGCATCGACATCCCATCGCGCTCCAAGCTTTCGACCAGCGCCGCCGAAGCCGGTACCCGACGGGAGGAGTGCGACAACAGCGGCACCAGTTCCCGCACCGCTTCCAGATAGCGCAACAGCACGCGCTCTTTCATCACCAGCGCCGTCTGTCGGGTCACGAACGGCGTCACGTTGGGGTTGCCGTCTCGGTCGCCGCCCATCCATGATCCGAGACTGATCGGACTGATCTCATCGGCCGCCTCCACCCCTGCCTCCCTCGCCACGCGGCGGAGTTCCGCCACCACCGCCGGCACCGCCTCCCACAGCGTCTGGTCGAAGACATCCAGCATGAGCCGCACCTCTTCCAGGACGGTCGGTCGACGGTGGCGCAGTTGGTCGGACTGCCAGAGCGCCTCAATGTGCATCGCGATCTCGTCGTCCAAGGCGGCCTGTCGGATCGGGGTCTCGCCATCTCGCTGCAGCAGGCGCTCGTGGATGGCTAGCAACTTCGCTTGCGTCGTCCGACGCGTGGACTCCGTCGGGTGAGCGGTCAGAACGGGTCGGAGCTGGATCCGTGACAAGGTCGCCCCCAACGCCTTCGCACTCACCCCTTGCTCGGTGAGCGCGCGCACGGTGTCCGCCAAGGAGCGCGGCGCGGGGACGGCGCCTTCCGCGTGTTCGTACGAATGTCGACGTCGGACGCGGTGTGTCTCCTCCGCCGTGTTGCTGAGCTGGAAGTAGATCGCGAACGCCCGAACCACCGCTTCCGCCCGATCGATGCCCCAACTCGTGATCAGATCCACGATCTCGGCGCTCAGCGCCGGCTCTGCTGTCCCTGCGACCCCGCGCCGCCGTCGTGCCAATTCGCGCAACAGCTCCACATCCTCAAAGACGTCTGGACCTTGCAGATCCGCGACGATGCGTCCGAGTCGGGCCCCCAGACGGCTCACGTCTGCCGCCAGCGGCTGATCCTCCGGTCGCCGCGGCGGGATCGGCGTCTGCCCTTTCGTTCCTCCTGTAGTCACCGGCCTGTCCCCCTGTTTTGTATGGCAGCTCTATATGACAGCTCTCCGAGCCAGCTCTTTGAACGGAGGCTGGCTCTTCGTGCGGAGCGCCACGCCGATCTTGCTCGGAAATCACGCACAGCCTACCCCGCCCTCCGCGATCCCGTGCGGACCCGGCGCCTCACGATGTAGCGTGTTCTATGGCCTACGCTGACCGCGAAGAGGAGATCGCTGTACATGTCTGAGTCGTCCAATCCAAATCCGGTGATCGCACCTTACGGGGCGTGGAAGTCCCCCATCACCGCCGACCTCATCACTTCGGAAACGATCGGCTTCGGCGGCACCCACCTTGATGGCGACGATTTCTACTGGATCGAGATGCGTCCGGCCGAAGCCGGGCGCTACGTTCTCGTCACGCTCGACGCTGACGGTGCTCCCCGCGACGTGACCCCTGAACGGTTCAATGTGCGCACGCTCGTCCATGAGTATGGGGGGGCCTCGGCCTACGTCGTCGATGGCACGGTCTACTTTTCAAACTTCGCCGACCAGCGTCTCTACCGGCAGTCCGCCCGCGGAGACGGTCCCGATGCGACCCCACAACCGATCACGCCGGAGGGGGCCTTGCGTTTCACGGATCTCAATCTCGACGCCTCGCGCGGACGCCTTGTGGGCGTCTGCGAGGATCACTCGGGCGATGGCGAAGCGCGGAACTACCTCGTCGCCATCGAGACCGATGGCGGGAGCGCGCCAGGGACGCTGACCGATGGCCGGGATTTCTACGCCGCGCCTCGCGTCAGCCCGGATGGGGCACACCTGGCCTGGCTGGAGTGGAACCATCCCAACATGCCTTGGGATGGCACGGAGCTCCACGTCGCTGCCATCGATGGCGACGGTGCGTTGGGCGAATCGACGCTCGTCGCTGGCGGGCCCGATGAATCGATTTTCCAACCCACCTGGTCTCCGGACGGCCGCCTCTACTTCGTCTCGGATCGCAGCGGCTGGTGGAATCTCTATCGCACCTCGGTTGGGAATTTCCACGCGGACGTGGAGGCCGTCGTCCAAGTTGAAGCGGAGATGGGGCTTCCCCACTGGGGTTTCGGCACCAGTACCTATGGCTTCGTGTCGGCCGACGAAGCCATCGGCTCGCTGATTCGCGACGGCGAGGCGACGCTGACTCGCCTTGACCTCGACACCGGGGCGCTCAGCGAGATCGAGACCCCCTACACCACGATTGACGATGTCGTCGTCAGCGGAGCCGTCGCCTCCTTCCTGGGTGGCGCTCCCGACCGCTCTCTGGCCGCCGTCCGGTTCGATGCGCGCACCGATCAATGCGAGGAGATTCGTCGCTCATCCGATGTCGACATCGACCCGGCGTATATCTCCACCCCGCAAGCGGTCGAATTTCCGACCGAAGACGGTCCCGACGGCGAGAGCCGCACCGCGCACGCCTTCTACTACCCGCCGCACAACGCCAACTATCAGGCGCCACCTAACGAGCGCGTCCCGCTGCTGGTGATGAGTCACGGTGGCCCCACCGGCGCCACGCATGCCCTCCTCAATTTGCGCAAGCTGTTTTGGACAAGCCGTGGCATTGGCGTGCTGGACGTGAATTACGGTGGCAGCACCGGGTACGGCCGCGACTACCGCCGCCGTCTCAACGGCACCTGGGGCATCGTCGATGTCGACGACTGCTGCAACGGGGCTAAGTTCCTCGTCGATCGGGGAGATGCGGATGCCGCGCGTCTCGCTATCACTGGAGGCAGCGCCGGCGGTTGGACGACGCTCTGCGCGCTGACCTTCCGTGACACTTTCGCCGCCGGCGCCAGCCATTTCGGCGTCAGTGATGCCGAAGCGCTCGCGACCGATACCCACAAGTTCGAATCGCGCTACCTCGACAGCATGATCGGCCCCTACCCCGAGCGGAAGGATCTCTACGACCAACGCTCGCCGATTCATCACACCGATCAATTGAGCTGTCCGGTCGCGTTCTTCCAGGGTCTGGAAGACCAGATCGTGCTGCCCGATCAGTCGCAGCGCATGGCCGACGCGTTGCGCGGCAAGGGTTTGCCGGTCGCCTACCTCGCCTTCGAGGGGGAGCAGCACGGCTTCCGCCGCGCCGAGAACATCAAGCGCGCGCTCGAGGGTGAACTCTACTTCTACAGTCAAATCTTCGGTTTCGATCTCGCCGATCCGGTGGAGCCTATCGAGATCGACAACCTTCCGTCGGGCACGTCCCCGTAGTTCTCACTTCCCGAGCGCGCTCGACGGGGTGGGCGAGCATCTTCTTGAGATAGGCGCGTCTTCCCAGCGCCGATTAGGGCGCGAAAATGGAGTCGCGGATTGATTCCGGGCGGTCCCAGGCAGTGACGGCGTAGTTGAGGCTGGGATCCCAGAGCATGAAGCCGTTTGCCCCCGCCGCGCCGGCGGCCCAAATCTGCCCGGAAATCTCCACGACTCCGTAAGGCAGTTCGAGGGGGCCGTAGTCCGCGAAGTCCTGCAGCCAGGGGCGGATGTGCATGGTGGGCCATGGCGCGGCTCGCTCTGTGGCGGCGAGCGTTGCGCGTAGAACGACGCTGACCGGATGTGCGGCGGGGTAGCTCAGTCCAAACGATCCGAATGGCCAGGTGCTGGGGTAGAGCATGAGGGCGTAGTAGTCGAGATGGGGTGCGAGGTCCTCAAGCCGCTGGCCGATGCCGCCGTCCTCCCGATCAACGGTGGTGATGCCAAAGGTGGCGAAGCTCAAAGCGGCGCCGCGGCGATGTAGGGCCGTGGCAGCCTCCGCCGCGAACGCCGCGATCACGGCCGATCGGTCGGCGCTACTCGTTTGGATGCGGAAGGGAAGGGTGGGATTGCCGGGGAAGCGGATGTAGTCGAACTGGATCTCATCGAACCAGACGGCGGCTTGTTCCCCAATGCCCAAGTTGTAAGAACGGGCACTGGCACTGAAGGGATCCGCCCAGGCGAAGACGCCATCGTCCAGCACCCCGCCGCCCGCCGTGTGGATCGCGTCGTCTGGATGGGACAAGGCGAAGCGTCGATCGAGGAAGGTCACGACCCGTGCGATCCGGTAGATACCTAGGCTTTTAAGTTCGGTGAGGAATACCTCGATGTCCGATCCGGGATCGAGGGCCGCCCCGAGCGCGCGCGCCGCATCGGTCGCGACGAGCGGCAGGACTCCGCCGCCCTCTTCTTTGACGTCGATGACGACTGCGTTGATGGTGCCATCGCGAGCGAGGTCGAGGATCTTCCCGAGTGAGACAGCGTTCGACAGCTGCCCAAAGGGAAGGTAGATCGCGCGCGCTTCGAACGCTTCAAGCGCGAGTACGGCGCCGTCCCAGATCGGTCGACCGCGAACGACTTCGTATCCGGCAGCGACTACGGACACCGCGACTACGCTGGCGGACCTGGGCAGAGCGAACCACCCGTTCGCGTCGGTTTGAACCGTCTTCAGGCCGTCACTGACGAAGGCTCCGCCGATGGGGACTGCGGAGTCTCTAGCCATGATGCGCCCCCGAATGCTCGAGGGTGCTGTTGTGTCACGTGCCGCCGGAGCGGGCATGGGGATCGGCGCCAACATTGCGTCGTTAGACGATGGAGGCGGTTCGGGTACTCCGGGCGGGTCAGAGGGTTTGGCTGGCCCGTCGAGCGACCGGGCTATTTGGAACCGGACAGGCTTGGGCGCCTCCCGATCTGCGAGCTGCTGGAGGGGCGATTCGTTGGCGGCGATTCGCGTTCGCGCGGAGCGACTCACAACCGTGCTGAGCATTCCCGCGACGAGAAGAAACGCGAGCGCGATGAATATGGTGGTCCGCGATAGTTTGAACGAATGCCGCATACTCAATGTTCGGACGGCTCGCGATAGTCTCGACCGAGCTGCGCGGCGCGGCGCGGTTTCGTGATGAACTGGAGACGAGCGTCGCGGCCGTTATGCATTGCCAGGCGCGCCGATGGAGATGGCGCATACCGATTGAGAGGACGTTATGAGCGTGCCGGATACGATAGGTTTCTTCCTGAATGACGTAGGTATAGAGGTACGCTGTACAGTTCGGGTAGTGAGATTGAAGCGCCTGCTGTGAGCATTCAAGTGTGACATGGAACGACGGCGCGAAGATGTGGTGTGATCTATGTCCATGTTCGATAGATTTATATGTGGCCCGTCGTAAACTACGCCTAATGTGTGCCGATGGTGTCTCCTAGGTTCCTGTCGGTGATCTGCTCGCGGTCTTCAATCTGAACTAATCAGAAATTGTTAGCTCAAACATATCTGCGTAGTTAGTTCTGACCATCTTCTGCGGCGGTGGGAGGCCTATCGTGCGAATCTCGGTGATGTAGTTAGGAGCGGCGGGCCTTCCCGGCGCGTACGGCCGGCGAGCTTCGATCCTTGATACTGAAACCGGCTAGCTATCGGCGTCGATCTCGCCGACCGGTCGCGCTCCCAGGGCCTTCATATCGATGGCTTGGCCCGCCACGCACAGGTATAGCCGGTCCGCCGCCGCCGCGACCAGCGAGTTCACGGCACCCAGCGTGTCTTCCCAGGCCCGGAGTCGAGGGTCGGGCGGAATGACGCCGCTACCCACCTCGTTTGTCACCACCACGGCCGTGCCTGGGCGCTCCTGGAGATTCGTCACGACCTTCGCCGCATCGCGCAGAGTTTCGTCTTGTCGCGCCGTGAGCTGGGCGGTGGCCGCATCGCCCCCGGACGCGTCCGGCCAGTCCGCCGGGAAGAGCCGATTGCTCGTCCACAAGGTGAGGCAGTCCACGATCAGGCAGCTGTCGTCGGGCCGTCCGATCGCACCGGCCTCGTTGATCGCCCCGGCGAGGTCCTGCGGTTCCTCGATCGTGCGCCAACCCGCGGGACGCTCCGCCCGGTGCGCCGCGATCCGCTGCGTCATCTCCGCGTCGCCCGCTTCCGCCGTGGCGACGTAGGTCACCGAATCGAACTCAGCCGCCAGCCGCACGGCTAGGCGGCTCTTGCCGGACCGCACGCCACCTGTGATTAGCCAGATTGTTGCCATTACTCAAGGCTCAGGAGATGCGATGTGTCGTTCACTTGTACCACGACCGGGGTCTCGTCGAAGTCGCGGATCAGTGTGATGCCCGTGTTGTGAAGCTGGAACCGCCAGGAGTTCTCGTAGGGCAAGCCCAGCAACGCCCCGAGCAACATCTGGATGGCGTTCCCATGCGCCACGACGACCACCGTCTCATCCGGATGCGCCCGTACGACATCGAGGTAGCCGTCGTGTACGCGTTCGCGCAGCTCTTGCAGGGACTCGCCCCCGGGCGCTCGGAAATCGGCGGTGGGCTTGGTGAGTGCTTCCCACTCGGTCCCGTATTCCGCCGTGATGACTTCCTGCGTCTTGCCTTCCCACTCGCCGTAGTGCATCTCGCGGAACCGCGCGTCGGCGTCCGCCGGCAACCCCAGCGACGCCGCGATGGGCGCCGCGGTCTCACGCGCCCGCGCCAGGTCTGACGACACGACCCGGTGCACCCGCTCCCGCGACAGTCGCTCCGCGACCGCCGAGGCCTGTGTCCGGCCCAGCGCGGTGAGCCGGGGGTCGCTGTGGCCACTGAACACCCCGGAGACGTTGGCTTCGCTCTGCCCGTGGCGGACTATGTAGATCGTCGTGGTTGGAATGGTCTGCTCCCGATCTTTCGTTCAACCGCCGTTCTCAGATTCCATCCCAGAGCAATGGCTGGATCCAGTCTTGTTCCAGACCCACGACCGCCGCAAGCAAAACGCTCACTTCCAGCAGTTCAATCAGTGCTCCGTCCACGTCCCCCGTGAGCCCACCTAGCTGACGTCGGGCGTAGGTCGCTAGCGCCGCCGCCACGGCGATCGCCCATGGAACGAGGACCATCCCTTCCACGTTGAAGAGCAAACCCGCCGTCGCCAGCACGAGGAGTCCCGTGACGAGGGTTGGTGCGCCTCCGGCACGGGCGTGCAGTTCCTTGCCGTAGCCTTCCGGTCGCGCGTACGGCGTTAGTCCCATCGTTCCCACGAGGATCCCGCGCGCCGCGATCGGCGCGATCAGCAGGGCGCCGAACCGCCCCTCCTCAGGCAGTGAAATGATCAGCGCAAACTTCAGCAGCAGCAGGATCAGCAGTGCGATGACCGCCCAGCTCCCGCTCTGCACGTCGTGCATGATCGACAGTCGCTGCTCGCGGTCGCGCCCGCCGAAGAGCCCGTCCGCCGTATCGGCCAGCCCATCCAGGTGCAGGCCGCCCGTGAGCCCGATCCAGACCGCGACCAGCACCGCCGCCACCGCGATGTCCGGCGCCAGCTCGCGTCCCCCGCGTTCGACCCCGAACAGCGCCAGCCCGATCAGCAGCCCCACGATCGGGAAGGCCCACAGCGATCCGGCAAGCTCCGCCGCGGAACGCACGGGCACGGCACGGAAGCGCAGCGTCGTCAGGAACTCCAGCGCCGGCAGTGGCGAACCGAAGGACAGCCGCGACCGGACAGGCATCGATGCGCCCCTAGGCTTCACGCTCTGGGCCCGAGCGCCCGGGAACCGAGCGCTCGGGAACCGATGCTTCGTCGAACGTCGCCATCTCCGAGAGCACCCGCGTCGCTGCTTCCACGTGTCCGAAGAACAGCACGGCACCAGTTCCCTCACCCAGGCGCATCTCCAAGTCGATGTACGGCGTCAGCCCCAAGCGCTCAAGCGCCGCTGTGTGCCCCGGCTCCGCCGACACGTGGGCCGCCACGCAATGCTCGATCGACTGCGGCGCCAGAGCCTGCGCAACCAGCGCCGCCGCCCCGCTGATGAATCCATCCAGGACGACCGGAACCTTCTCCGCCGCCGCCCCCAGGATCACTCCCGCGAGCACCCCAATCTCGAAGCCGCCGATCTTGTGCAGGATGTCGATGCCATCGGAGACATCGGGTTGGTTGGTGATCAGTGCTTTCTTCACGGCGGCGCGCTTCCGATCCAACCCCGCGTCGTCGACGCCGGTTCCGCGACCGGTCACTTCGTCGATCTCCGCCTCCGCGCAGAGCGCCGTGATCGCCGCCGCCGCCGTCGTGTTGCCGATCCCCATGTCGCCGGTCGCGACGATGTCCAGCCCCACCTCCCGCAGCGACTGCACCACCTCGATCCCATGCACGACCGCCTGCTCCGCCTGCTCGACAGACATTGCTTCCCCGCGGCTGATGTCTGCTGTGCCACGTCCCAAGCGTCGACTCTGGAAGCGCATCGGCGAGGTCCCATCCGGCGGCACGATCTCTTCCGCCACGCCCGCATCCACGATCAGCACCGTGGAACCATTCGCTCTCGCCATCACATTGATGGCCGCTCCGCCCGCCAGGAAGTTGTGCACCATCGCCGTCGTCACGGCCGATGGATACGCGCTGACGCCGCTCGCGGCGACACCGTGGTCGGCCGCCGCGACAACCGTCGTCTTCCGAGGCAGCAGCGGCGTCGGATCCCCGGTGGCGCCCGCCAACCAGATGCCCAGGTCCTCCAGCCAACCCAAGGCACCCTGCGGCTTCGTGAGTTGGTCGAACCGGGTCTGCGCGGCCTGCATCGCGCCGTGGTCCAGCGGCAGGATGCGGTCGATCGTTTCACCGATCAGAGGGGCGTCGGGCACGTCATTCGTCTCTCAGCACCAGCGTCACCGGTGCATGGTCGGAGGGCTTCTCGCCCCCGCGTTCCGCCGTGTCGATCTCCACCGCTTCTAACCGCTCGACGATCGGCGCTGTCACCAAGTGCAGATCGATGCGCAGTCCGTGGTTGTGTACGAAGCCGTCGGTCAGAAAGTCCCACCATGTGTACTGCGCGGGCGCATCGGTCAGCACGCGTTGCGCGTCCTGGAGGCCCCAGTCCAGCAGTGCCTGGAGCCGCTCACGCTCCTGCGTCGTGCAGAGGTTGTGCCCCTCCCAAGCCGGCGGGTCCCAGACGTCGCGATCGTCCGGCGCGACGTTGAAGTCACCGCAGATCACCAACGGTTCGTCCGGCGACGCATTCGTCTCCAGCCAGCCGTGGAGTCGCTCTAGCCACTCCAACTTGTAGTTCCAATGGTCGCTGCCCGCCTCGCGACCGTTCGGCACATACACCGTCACGACGCGTACCCCGTCCACGACCGCCGAAATTCCCCGCGCTTCCTCGTCCTCTGCCCACGGCACGCGCTCTTGCACTTCGTCCTGGCACCCCGTCGAGGCAATGGCGACGCCGTTGTAGCCCTTCTGGCCGAGCAGACTCACTTCATAGCCAAGCTGCTCAAAGCCGCCGAACGGAAACTGCTCTTCCAGACACTTCAGCTCTTGCAGACAGAGAACATCCGACTGCTGCTGGTCGAGCCAGTTGAGGATGCGGTTCTCCCGCGCCCGCACTGAGTTCACGTTCCAGGAGGTAATCCGCATCACGCGCTCCGCAGAGGGCTAGCTCCGCCAGTCCGTAGCGAGCCTATCTTCAAGGGCGCCGTTAGCACAGTGAGGCAGGATGGACACGCTAGCCCAGACTGAACGGACCGCTCTCCAACACGACGCCAGCCGCGAACATCTGGTCGATGGCATCTGCGTCCAGCCCCGCCTCTACTAGCGCCGCGCGGGTGTGTTCCCCCAACCCTGGCGGATACATCGAATCCGACCGCTCCGTCCGGCTGAAGCGCGCGTAGCGCCCCGCCGTCCAGAACGGCTCCCCCGCCTCGGGCTGATGGAAGTGGGAGATCTCCGTCCCTTCGAACTCGCCTGCAGTTGGGAGGCTCGATATTGGCCGCGCCGCCGCTGCCGGTACGCCCGCTTCCGACAACCGAAGCAGCGCCTCCGGCAGCGTCAGTGCCTTCAATGCCGCACCCAGCGCCGCGGCGAGCTGTGCATCGTTTTCGTCCGAATCCGCTTGGGCGAGGCCCGCATCCTTCAGCGCTGGCAGGTCACCACCGCTGGCCTCCAACCGCAGCCAACCATCACTCGTCGCATAGAAGCGGTCCAGCGCCGACGCGCCCTGAAAGTCCCGACCACCCAGCGGCGCCGGGGGCCGCCCCGGGTAGTTGACCAATTCGCCCGCCTGCATCATCGCCGCTTGCCCGGCCAGCGATGTCCAGACGCGCTGCCCCTCGCCCGTCCGCTCCCGGTGGAACATCGAGAGGAGGATGCCCAGCGTCGCCATCGACGCACTGGAGACATCGTTCACCGGCATCGTGAAGAAGACCGGTTCAGAGTCGCCGCCCTGCGCGTGCATCATGCCGCTCATCGCCTGCAGCATTGGGTCCATACCGGGTTTGTCGTCGTCCGGTCCCCCTTCGCCGAAGCCCGTCACGGACGCCGTGATGATTCGCGGATTCACCTTGATCAGCGAGTCGTAGTCGATCCCCAATCGCCCCAGCACTCCCGGCCGGTAGTTGTCGACGACCGCGTCGGCGCGCTTCACGAGCCCGTAAAACGCCTCGCGCCCCGCCTCCGACCGCAGATCGATAGCCAGCCCGCGCTTGCCCTTGTTGAAGCCCGCGAACGTCGGTCCGTACGACCGCAGCGGATCCCCGCTCAGCGCTTCCACCTTGATTACGTCCGCGCCCAACTCCGCCAGCAACGACCCCGCGTATGTCCCTGCGATGATCGTCCCCAGGTCCAAGATCCGCCGGCCTGCCAGCGGCCCCGTCTGCGTCTCGCTGGTGGCAGCCGCTGGCGTATTGCTCGGCGAAGGCCAAGCATCCAACCCGTTGTCTGCGCCCAAGGTCGGCGCGGCGCTTCTCACGGCACCGGGCGTCTTCGTCATATTCAGCGACAGCCCCGGCATCACGACATCGCCCCGCTCCGGGTCCGCCACCTCCACGCGCAATCCGGTCGCCACCAGCTGAGGATCAGCCAACCAATCCTCCCGCCGCCCCGCGTAGGCCGTGGGGCAGCCGACTCCGTTCAACCGTTCCATCCAGTCGGCTCGTGTCCGCGACTTGACCGCGGCCCGCATCCGCTCCAACACCCAGCCGATGTTGTCCGGCGCCATCATCATCGCCGGCTCGCCCGCCAGTCGCTCGTCCGCCAGCATGTCGAAGACATCGAGCACCTCGAAGGCCTTCATGTAGAACTTGGGCGTGAGGCAGGCCAGGAAGATCCACTCCCCGTCGGCGCATTCATAGAGCCGGTACCAGGGCACTGGCCCGCCCGGTCCGCCGCCCGTCTTGGGGTTCCCCGCCAACGACGGTATGACCGTGAGTTGTCCCGTCATCGTCATCATCATCCCGTGCAGCCCGCCCACCGTGACGGTCTGACCCAACCCCGAGCTCTCGCGCTCCAGGAGCGCCGCGGTCGTTGCGCCGGCGGCCCAGATCGCCTGCCCGTAGAGTGCGTGTGGATAGACCGACTCGATCGGGATCTCCTCGAAGGCATACTGCCCCGCCGCGATCCCCGTCTCCGCCGCCAACAACGCGGCAGACTCGTGGTCGCCCGCCCACGGCGTTGGGCCCTGTCCGTCGAACGGCGGTGTGTGCAGGTAGATCAGGCGCGGGTTCAGCGCCCGCACCGACTCCGGGTCCAGCCCGTTCGCCGCCAGCACGTCGCTGGTCTCACCGAAGACGGCGATGTCCGCGCCGCGCAGCAGACTCTCTAGGCGGGTCCGGCCATCTGGCGTGCCAAGATCCGCCACGACGCTGCGCTTGTTGCGGTTCCACATCGCGAAGCCGGGATTGATCCGCGCCGGATCCCCGTCCGGCGGCTCCAGCTTCACGACATCCGCGCCGAAGTCCGCCAGGAACATTGTTGCCATCGGGCCGGCAATACCCGTACTCGTATCCACCACCCGAATGCCATCCAGGGGCCCGGCCTGTAGGGGACGATCTTGTTCCGCCATGTTCGTCCGTTGTCCTTGCGCTACTCCGACAGACCGCGCGTGAATCGCAGGACTGCCGAGAAATCCGCTTCTGGCTCCGCCTCCGCCAGCCCCGACCAGACCTCGCCCACCGCCTCCGCCACATCGCCCGCCGCGTCGCTGGCCCGTGCGCCCGCGAGATAGAGCGAGACGTCCTTCCAGAGCAACGCCGCCCGGAATCCCAAGGTCTCGCCGTCTTCCAAGAGCCGGGGGAACTTGTCGCTCGTCGCCGTGTTCTGCCCGCTCGACGCGTTGAGCACGTCCAGCATCGTCTTCGGATCGAGCCCCTGTCGTTCGCCGAAGACGAACGCCTCACTCGTCGCGGCCATTGCCGTCGCCGAGAGGAAATTGTTCAGCACCTTCATTGCCTGTGCCTGGCCTGGCTCTCGCCCTACCAGAAAGCGGTTCGCCGACATCGGCTCCAACAACGGCCCAAACCGTTCCCAGACTTCTGCTTGACCCGCAGCCATTACCGCCAGGGTCGCCGCCTTCGCGCCGTTCACCCCACCACTCACCGGTGCTTCCAGGTAGTCGACCCCCGCCTCGCCCAGGATCGACGCCAACTCTTGCCCCGCCTCAATCCCAATCGTCGACAGATCAACCACCGTGCCCGCTCGTCGCCCCTCAGCCGAGACGACCGCCCTTGCTACCTCCAGTACGATGGCCCCGTCGGGCAGACTCAGCAGCACGACATCCGAATTGCGCGCCACCTCCTCCGTCGACTCGACGATCGTCACGCCCTCCGGCGCACGCTCCGCCGTCCCGGCCGCGTCGAACACCACGAGTGTCGCCCCGGCCTTCGCCAGGTTTGTGGCGATCGGGTTCCCTATATTGCCCAGACCAATGAAGCCGATCGTGATCTCGGGACCGCTCACTCCAGCGCGCCCTCTTCGGTCAGTACGCGACGGGCAATGCGGAACGCCTCCACGCCCGCCGGAATCCCGGCGTACGCGGCGATCTGCATCAGCGTCTCCCGGATCTCCACGACCGTGCAGCCATTCTTCAGCGCGTTGCGGAGATGCAGCTCAAACTCCGTCTGCCGGTTGAGGCAGGAAAGAATGCAGAGGACGTTGAGGCTGCGTTGCTTCCGCTCCAGCCCCTCGCGCACCCAGGTCCCCCAGGCCGTCTCCGTCACCATCTCCTGGAAGTCGTGGTCGAAATCGTCCATCTTCCCCATCGCGCGATCGACGTATTCGTCGCCCAGAACCTCTCGGCGAACTTGCAGACCGGCTTCGAACTTTTCGCTGGCCATCAGCGCAGCCTCTCCGCCAGTTTGGCGATGTCATCGAGCATCGCCAGTTGCTCATCCGGTCCCGCCGACGGCAGTGGCACGGTGATCCGCGTGAATCCCAATTCCGCAATCTCGGCCATGCGTGCTTCATTGCCTAGCGTCGTTGCGGTGAGCTGGATGTCCTCCCAGGGACGGTCGCGACGGTCGAACGCCGCTTTGATCCCCTCAATGCCTTCGGTCAGGTCATCATGTCCATCGATGGGATACCAGCCGTCGCAGTATTCCGCGACCCGGTCCCAGCTCCACTTGGTACCTGCCCCCAGCAAAACGGGCGGACCACCCGCCTGGGCTGGCTTCGGCCAAGACCAGACGGGGTCGAAGTCCACGAAGTCGCCGTGGTACTCGGCCTCGTCCTGCGTCCAAACCTCTCGCATCGCCAGCACCGACTCCCGCGTCACCTTCCAACGATCCTTGAACGCGACTCCGTGATTCGCTAGCTCCTCGGCGTTCCAGCCCGCCCCGATCCCGAAGATGAATCGCCCGTTCGAAAGCGAGTCCAGGGATGCCACCTGTTTCGCCAAGGTCAGGGGGTGGTGCTCCGGGACCAGGCAGATCCCGGTACCCAGAATCAGCGTTTCGGTAACCGCCGCCACTGCTGCCAGTGCCGTGAACACGTCGTGCGTGTGCCAGTATTCCTGCGGCAGATCCCCACCCAAGTACGAGGGACTCTCGCGGCTGGTGGGAATGTGGGTGTGCTCCGTCAGGAACAGGGATTCGATCCCCCGCTCTTCCACCGCCCGCGCCAACTCCACTGGCTGCAGCGTGTAGTCCGTGACGAAAGTTAAGATCCCAAGCGCGACCATCTCTGTCTCCTTCAGTTCCAATCGAACCTATGACGCCGCAATCCGGTGGTGGGCCTACCGGAGCGACTCCGCCAGCTTCGCGTAGCCGTCCAAGATCGGCAGCACGTTTTCCTCCGGCTCGGGCGGCAGTTGGAAGACCAGGTGGTCGAAGCCAATCTCCATCAGCTCCGTTGCCCGCTCCTCCTTTGGCCCCACTCCGAAAACCGCCAAGTCCAGCTCGCTGAAGTCGCGTTCGGCGCGCTCGCAGGCGGCCTTCAGTTCCTCCATGCCGGCGCGCAAATCGCCGCGGCCGTTGATCGGCATCCAGCCGTCGCAGTACTCCGCCACGCGGTCGTAGGCCCACTTCGAATCCGCGCCCAGCAGCACCGGGGGCCCGCCCGGCGTCACGGGCTTGGGGTACGACCACGACTTCTCGAAGTCGATGAACTCGCCGTGGTACTCGGCCTCTTCCTGCGTCCACAGCTCGCGCCAGGCCAACACACTCTCCCGCGTCACCTTCCAACGATCCTTGAAGGCCACTCCATGACTTTCCAGTTCCTCGGCGTTCCAGCCCGCGCCGATGCCAATGATCGCGCGCCCGCCCGAAATCATGTCCAGCGATGCAATCTGCTTCGCGGTGACAATCGGGTCGCGCTCCGGCACCAGCAGAATCCCCGTCCCCACGATTAGCTTCTCCGTGGCGGCGGCCGCTGCCATCAGACTGACGAACGGGTCATGGGTGTGGGAGTACTCGCGTGGCAGATCTCCGCCCCCTGGATACGCTGACCGGCGGCTCGTCGGGATGTGCGTGTGCTCCGGAAAAAACAGGGACTCAAGGCCTCGCGCTTCCACTGCCTTCGCCAGCGGGATGGGCTGAATCGCGTAATCGGTCGGGAACATCAAAGCGCCGAACGTCGTCATCCTGGAACCTCAGTCATCACTATCTGCGTGCGTCACCGCTTGGTGGTAGGGCAGGCAGGATAGCCGCTCAGCGGTTGCCGTGGAATCGCCCGTCGTCATCCACATCATGGCGTCACATCGTCTATCCTCCCGACCGTCCGCCGATGGCTCCGGTTCGCCGTATTCATCAGTCGATTCAATCTCGTCCGCCCCTTGTCGAAGGAGACACCATGTCCGACCTGCCCACCGAAGCCGAAATGCGTGCCCTGTTCACGGAGCGCAACAACTGGGGCCGCTGGGGCGCCGACGACGAGAAGGGCGCGATTAACCTCATCACCCCGGAGAAGCGGCTCCAAGCCGTGGGCCTCGTGAAGTCCGGCCGGACGGTCTCTGTTAGCCGCTTCTGGCCCAAGACTCCGGGCGCGCTGAACCCGCAACCGGCGCAGCACTTCACCCAGTGGTTCGACCGCGGCGAGGGCGGTGGCGCCGTCGATTACTACGGCATCATGTACCACGGCTACTCCACCACCCACGTCGATGCCCTCTGCCACGTCTGGGACACCAACGGCATGTGGAACGGTCGCAAGCACGACGACGTCTTCACCCCTTTCGGCACGACCTTTGCCGACATCACGGCCTGGCAGGACGGCATCATCACTCGAGGCGTCCTCTTGGACGTGCCCAAGTTCCGCGGCCAGCCCTACGTCACCGTCGACAACCCGGTTACCGGCCCGGAGCTGGAAGAGGTTGCCAAGTCTCAGGGTGTCGAGGTCACAGCCGGTGACGCCCTCATCGTCTACAGCGGCCGCGAGGCCTGGCAGGCCGCCAATGGCGACGACTACATGGGCAGCCCCCCGAGCCCCGGGCTCCATGCCTCTTGCTCTATGTTCATCCGCGACCATGACGTCTCGCTGCTGGGCTGGGACATGATGGACGCCTCCCCCAACGACTACGAACTGCCCTGGCCCGTTCACGCCGTCCTCTACTCCTTCGGCGTCTGCCTCATGGACAACTCACTCCTCCAACCGCTGGCCGAAGCCTGCGCCGAAGAGGGCCGCTACGAGTTCATGCTCATGGTCCTGCCGCTTCCCGTGCAGGGCGGCACCGGCAGCCCGGTCAACCCGGTGGCGATGTTCTAGCGAACCCGACGAGCCCGGCGCGTGAGCCGCATCCTCACCTCCATGTTCGCCCCCACGGTGTTCGCCAGCGCGAACCTCATGGGGATGAACACGAACCCCGTCAGCATCAGCGATTTCGCCGGCGACGATCTGGTGGATCGGATCACCGCTCCGGTGCATCTCGCCGAGGAGATCGGTGTCGACTACCTCCTCGTTGCCCAGCGATGGTGGGGAAACTCTGAGGAGATCGAAGGCTCCACCTACGACTGCCTCGCCGCCACCGCCTTCTTCGCGGCGCAGACCAAGCGCATGCGATTGCTCACCGCCATCCATCCCGGCTTCTACCAGCCCGCCGCCATCGCCAAGTGGGGCGCGACGATCGACCGGCTTACCGGCGGTCGCTGGGGACCCAACATCACGACCGGGTGGAATGAAGAGGAGTTCCACCAGTACGGCGTCGACTGGCTCGACCACGACCAACGCTACGCCCGCTCACGCGAGTTCATCGATGTGCTGCGCGGCGCCTGGCAGAACGACGACTTCAGCTACGACGGCGAGTACTACCAGGCCGACCATCTCCGTCTCGAACCTCGCCCCGTGCAGGATCGCATCCAGATCTGGCAGGGCGGCCAGTCGGAGACCGCCCGTGACATGGCGGCCAGCCACTCCGACTGGATGTTCTTGAACGGCGGCCCGCCCGAGAAGATTGGCCCCATCATTCGCGACGTCCGCGCCCGCGCCGCCAAGACCGGCCGCACGGTCCGCTTCGGTCTCTTCGGTATCCCTATCTGCCGCGAGACCGACGCTGAGGCGGAGGCTGTGATCCAGTCCATGGTCGACGCGACTGATCAGGAGGCCGTTGCCAAGCGACGCCTCCGCGTCGACGGTGCCGAGGGGATGTGGGAGCGCAGCGACGATCCCCTCACCACGCTCGATACGAACGAGGGCTTCGCCAGCCGCCTCATCGGCAGCCCCGAGACCATCATCGAGCGCATCCTGGAGTTCCACCGCCTCGGCGTCGATTGTCTCCACACGGTCCTCATCGACGATAAATTCAACCGCGAGGTCTTGCCGCGCCTCTTGGACCTACCCCACGACCACTAGCCCAGCTTCCTAGCCCGCTCGGGTTCGGCTCGCAATCCTGTCGTGCAGCAGCGCACCCACATAGGGAGGGGGCGGTGTGCGTACCTCAAGTCGGGCCTTCCCCGAGACGATCAACTCCTGCAATAGACCCTCCAGGGCCGCGAATCCGTCTTCCTGGTCAGCAGTGACGAGCGTCGTGATCGGAGTTGATGCTTGATAGTCCCATTTAATCTGGCAATCGGCCTCAGGATCGTACGTTGCCTCCACGCCTCCGCCGCTCGCTTGGAACCGGATGGTGAGGGTCAGGTCTCGTCCGGCATTCGCGATCCGATCAGGGGCGTCGGTGTACCGTTCCGACATCACCCACGGCGTGGCGAGCTCGTTCGACGGCGCCTCTCTAATCAGATCCGCCACGATCTCGCGAAGCCGCTCGAACCACTCCGCGCTGCCACATGCGTACTGAGCCATTGCGTCCTCTTCTCTCGCGGGCTGCAGTATAGGTATCTCCTGGTGGGCGAGCGCAGCGCTACCGGCGTCGATCGGTCGCAGGGCGCCGAAGCGGTGGGACAGGCGACCGGCGGGTGCGGGACCGCTAACCTACACGTCGACCCGCAACCCAGCGCTCGAGCAATCTGAAGCGAGTTCCGTATGACTCAGGAAATCAGCGAGTACACCCCGCCCCGTCTCCCCCTCCTCAGCGACGACGAACTCGGCGACCGCGGCTTCCCCACCGAAGCCGGCGATCTCGTCCGCCTCTTCGGACAGGCCCCCGAGGTCTTCAAGCGTTGGAACGAGTGGTACCGCTCCATCATCGCCGACGGCGCCGTGGAGAGCCGTCTCAAGGAGATCTGCCGCTTACGGGTCGCCCAACTCAATCACTGCGACGTTTGACAGGCCGCCCGCATCCCCCTGTCAGGGGGAGGACGTCTGGAAGAAGAGACCGTCGGCAAGATCGAGAAGTGGTCCGACGCCGACTTCTCACCGCGCGAAATGTCCGCTCTGGGCTATGTCGAGCGGTTCTTCATCGACCACCAGAACATCGACCGGGAGATGTTCGACGACATGCAGGAACACTTCACCGCCGAGCAGATCGTTGAGCTGGGCTGGGCGATCGCCTCGTACATGGCCTTCGGCCGCCTGATTCACTCCTTCGGTCTCACGCCCGGCGAGCATCTCTAAGCCTTCTCGCAGAACGAGAACGGGTTTCAGAACGGCACCCCCATGACCGACTCCCGCGTCACCTTCGAAGACGCGCTGCAGCGCGCGCACCTCAACCGCCAGGCGCACTACGCCGAGCCACTCACGCACGGCACGCTGAAACTGGGCATGTACGCGCCCTACGGCAAAGATCCGCAGCAGCCACACGAGCAGGACGAGGTCTACATCGTGATGAAGGGGAACGGCACCTTCGTCGTCGGCGACGATCGCATGCCCTTCGAGGCTGGCGACGCACTCTTTGTCCCGGCCGGCGTCGACCACCGCTTCGAGCACTTCAGCGATGATTTCGCGACCTGGGTCATCTTCTATGGCCCCGAAGGCGGCGAAGCCGCCACGTAGCCGAGGCGGCGAAGCCGCGATCTAACCGCTCGTCCGGGCGCGAGTGCCGGAAGCGCTAGCTCCGTGCGCCCAGTCCCACCCGTGTGAGCAACTCCGGCACGTCCAGGCGCCGGCACGTGAACATCGGCGTATCCACCAGCGTGTACGCCGACGACTCAGAATCCCGTAGCTCCCGCACCAACGCCAAGAACTCGCCGGGATGATCGCCCTCAAACGCCACCACGAACTCCTGATCGTCGAGCCCGTAGGAGTAGGTCGTGTTGATCTTGATGCCGTGGAACTCGTGCCCGATCGCGATGTGCTCGTTCATGATCCGCTGGCGTTCGCCCTTGGGGAGCTTGTACCAGTCCCGTGTCTTGATCATTGGATAGACGAACAGATAGTCATCCGTGCCACCGTCGTCGCGCAGGGTGTCGCGCTTCTCGATGCCCTCGTGCAGCGGGTTGGCGTACATCGACCTCATCGTCATCGAGAGATACGAGTAGGGCCGCTCCAACGCAGCCGCCAACGGCGAGGAGAGAAAGTCCGCGTGCCAATCTTCGATCTCCGACAAGTCGTCCGCCACCTGCCAGATCAGCAGATCGGTGTCCGCGCGCGTCCCGACAGTCGCGTACGTGCGCGTCAGCATCCGCTCCGCCGATCGCTCCATCAGCGAAGCCAGTCGCTTCCCGATCCGCAGCCGTTCCTCGTCCGAGCCGCGGCGTACCTCGTCCGCGACTCGATAGAAGGAGAACTTGACGAACTGTTTGCCCCAGCCGCGTTGTGCCGACGCGCCACTTGGCGCGGCGCTCGGCTCACCGTGCGTGTGCGCGGGACGCCCCGTCACCGAGAGGCCGCTTTCACCTGATCCGATCCCTTGATCTCGTCCGAGGTCCGGTTTTTGGGGGCGCTCTTCGAAGCAAGGCCAGCTTCTCGCTCGACCTCCAGCCCGAAGTTGGCATCAAACAGCTTCTCGACTTGGTCGTACTGCTCGGACGTCACTAGCGGTGTGTCCGGCGCCGCCGCGAACTCGTGCAACTGGTCACGGTCATAGATGTTCGGCAGTGAACTCACGATCGACGGCGTCTGCGTGAGGAATTGCAGTGCCGCCTGTCCGATCGTCGCCTCGCCTTGCATCAGGAACGACAGCTGATCGACCTTCTTTAGCCCGTTCACCAGCCAGGCCTTGGGTCGATGGCTGCGATGGTCGCTCTTGGGGAACACCGTGTCCGGTGTGTACTTCCCCTCCAACATCCCCGACGAATGCGGCACCCGGACCAGCAACGATGTTCCGGCTTCCTCGGCCGCCGCGATCAGGCCACGGCCTGGATCGAGCTCCAATGCGTTGTAGATGATCTGGACCACGTCCGCGCCACGCTCCTTCATGGAGTAGACGCCCTCGTCCAGCCAGCCAATGGCCGGTCCCAGCGCCACACCGATCGAGCGGATCTTGCCTTCTTGCTTCATCCGCTGCAAGAAGTGCCAGACCTCGTCGTGCTCCAACGCGTCCATGCGCGGATTGTGGAACTGCCACGTGTCGATGTAGTCCGTGCCGAGCCGCTCCAACGATTCATTGAGCGAGTTCTCGATGAACGACACGTCCCAGTTCTGCGGCGCTTCCTGATGTCCGGCCACCGCCTCTTTCGGCCGGCTCTTCCAGTCGTAGCCAAACTTCGTGCCGATCACCACATTGGCGCGCTCGCCGCCCGGGAAGGCGTCGCGGAGCAAGGTCTCTCCCCGCCCGTTGCCGTAGGTGTCCGCCGTGTCGAAGAACGTGATTCCCAGATCCCGCGCCTCGCGCAGCATCGACACCGCATCCTCATCCGTGTGTTCCCCCCACCACGACGTAGCGACCGTCCACACCCCGAATCCCACCTCTGACACGGTCACGTCTGAGTTCGCGACTTTCCGGTAACGCATCTTTGCCTGCCTCCTTGCATTTGTCATCGAACAGGGCGATCAAACAGTAGGTCGAGGGACTACGTCTATCAATCAGGGTTTTTCGCCCTTCATCCTAGGAAGACGGAGCCCCAGGACGAGGCCGGGGGGGGCTACGCATTCGGCGTGGCTCTCGGGGCCGCGGCCAGCCCAGTGGGGGGACGATGCCGGGCCAATTCTTCGAGTGACTGCTCCCGTGATCGCCGCTGTTCATCGGGCTCATCTGGATGCTTCGGCGGCCGCGCCAGGATGAAGAAGATCGATCCGGCCCCAGCCAAGATCGCCAAGATCGTGAAGCCCGCCTCATAGTTGCCTGTCGCGTCCGCCAGCACGCCCGCCACGATCGGCCCCGCCGTCATCCCCAGCATCACGATCATGGACGACACCCCCATAATCTTCGCGAATGAAGTGCGGCCGAAGTAATCCGCCCGGATCGCCTGCATCAAGGGGCCGCGCATGCCCCAACCCATCCCGTGCAGGATGGCGAACAGGATCACCATCCACAGCGCGGAGGCCCAGGCCAGGAGGAGCAAGCCCGCCATGTGGAACAACATCGCCGCGACCACGATCGCCCGCTTGTTGACTCGGTCCCCCAGGATCCCGCCGACCAACATCCCCACGATCTGCATCGCCGTCATCAGCGACACCACCAGTGCCGCCGTTCCGAGCGAGTAGCCCAGGTTCTCGTTGACATGGACCACCAGGTGCACCATCACCGCCGAGACGACGAGGAGTGCCGCGGCATGCCCCAGCGAGATGTACCAGAAAGCCGACGCGCGCAGCGCCTCTCTCAGTGTGTAGTCGCGCGCGCCGGTCACGGAACTGACGTTGCTGGTCTTCCCCGCCGCCGTCCCATTGGGAGGCGCCGTCTCCTCCACACCGTCCACCGTCAGCCCCTTGTCCTCGGGCCGCGTGTGCACGATCAGGCTCAGCGGCATCCCGACCGCCAGCACGATCCAGCCTGAGACGAACGCCGTCTCGCGCCAGCCCGCCCCTTCCAAGAAGATCACGACCACGGGCACCAGCAGCCCACCAAAGGCGATTCCCAGCCCCATCACCGCGATCGCCATCGCCCGCCGCCGCTCGAACCAATTCACGACGGCCGTCGTCAGCGTCATGAACCCGGCCAGGCTGGTGCCTACCGCCATCAAGAAGAAGATCAGGAAGAAATTCCACTTGGCGTCGACCTGGCTGAACAGCATCAGCCCCGCCGCGAACATCACCAGGCCGAGCCGCATCATGTTGCGCGGCCCGAAGCGGTCGATCATCCAGCCCTGCAACGGCCCCAGTAGTCCGCTCTCCACCCGCGTCATCGAGAAGGCCAAGGAGAACGTCGTCTTCGACCAACCGAAGTCGCTACGCAGCACCGCCACATACGCCCCGAACGATTGCATCAGGAAGGCGCCGATGAGAATCTGCACCACCAACCCCACGCCCACGATCCGCCAGCCGTAGAACAGATCTCGCGGGTGCGACAGCTTCGGTCGGGCAACGGAACCACGGGAAAAGTTTGGGCGCCGTACAGCGTTAATCGCGGCTCTCCAGATCGGACGGCCAGGGACGCCCGTCTCCAGTGTGGAGATTGAGCACCCGGCGACTCAAGACGGTGCGCCCGTTGGCGCTCTAACCCTAACGTCCCGCCCTGCTTCGCACCGCCAACCCCCTCTCCGCGTTGCCAGGCCGCGAGCGACGAACCGGATCCGACGTGGCCGGATCCCGTTCCTGGCTACGACGACTGGGACAGCCACTCCGCCACACGCTCACCGATCATGATCGCCGTGAAGTTCGTATTGCAGGACACGATCTCCGGCATGATCGAGGCGTCCGCCACATACAGGCCCTCTAGCCCACATACAGGCCCTCTAGCCCACGTACCTTGCCCCGCTGGTCGACTACGGCCGCGTCGTCACCGTCCGGTCCCATCTTGCAGGTCCCGACCACGTGCCAGGTCGTGCTCGTCGTCGCCCGGATGTAGTCCGCCAAGGCTGCGTCCGATTCAATCACCTCGGCGTTCGGCGCCAGGATCGTGTCGACGAACGGCTCGAACTCGGGCGAGTGGATAAGGCCCCAACAGATGCGGGCGCCCTCGATCAAGCGTCGCATGTCCTCGGGATCGGTCGCGTACTGCATGTCCAGATGCGGTTGCTCGCTCGCGTCAACCGATTCCAGCGTCAGCTGGCCCCGCGAGTTCGTCCGCTGCACGATCGCGCCTACCCCGAACGTGTGACCGCCTCGAGGCGCGTCTGTCAGGCCCCGCACCTGGTCCTCGTCGAAGACCGTCGACACGGCGAGTTGCATGTCGTTGAACTGATCCGATCCCTCCGCCGTGTAGCGCAACCCGATCTCCGTCACCACGTCCGCGTCGTGCTCAATCCCCGGCTTTGGCCTCGCCTGCACGCCGAAGTGATCGATGAGGTTCTCGCCCACGCCGGGCAGGTCCAGAACCTGCGCGATCCCGTGCGGCGACAGTTTCCCCCGCGGTCCGATCCCGGATCGAAGCAAGATCGCCGGGGAGATCAGTGTGCCCGCGGACAGAGTGACCCGCTTCCCGCGCACCTCCTGAATCTCTCCCCCGCTCTCGACCTCCACCCCCACCGCCCG
>PVBE011140860.1_pt1 | contig 62660 bp, 55 predicted proteins | sample 1631181 | NCBI WGS metagenome assembly PVBE01 (sample SAMN08397723, study PRJNA350692) | Marine metagenome, whole genome shotgun sequencing project. | isolation source: water | place: Pacific Ocean | collected 2012-04
CTCGCGTCATCAAACTGGCCTCGAACGAATCTGCGCTCGGACCTTCGCCCTCGGCGATCGAGGCCTATTCGAGCCTAAGCGGCGCGCTTGCGCGCTACCCTGACGGTCCCTCGACCGCTCTACGCGCGGCGCTCGCGGCGGCGCACGGCATCGACGCGGACCGCATCGTCTGCGGTGCCGGCTCGGACGAGCTGTTGGCGCTCCTGGCTCGCGCGTACGCGGGGCCCGGAGACGAGGTCCTCTACAGCCAGTTCGGTTTCCTCGTCTATCGACTGGCGGCGCTTGGGGTCGGCGCGAGACCGGTCGTGGCACCCGAGCCGGACCTGACCGCGGATGTTGACGCGCTCCTTGCGCTCGCCGGCCCGAGGACGCGCATCCTCTACCTCGCCAATCCCAACAACCCGACCGGCACCTACCTTGCCGCCGACCAGCTCGCGCGCCTCCGCGCGGACCTGCCCGAGACCACGATCTTGGTGATCGATTCGGCATATGCCGAATACGTGGGTGCCCGCGATTACAGCGCCGGGATCGAGCTTGTGGAGGCGAACGACAACGTCGTCACGACGCGGACTTTCTCGAAGATTTACGGGTTGGCTGCGTTGCGCCTGGGTTGGGCCTATTGCCCGCGGGCCGTCGCCGATGCCCTCAACCGGATCAGACCGCCGTTCAACGTCACCGCGCCCGCCCAGGTGGCGGGCTTGGCCGCGGTCTCCGATGTTGCCCACCTTGAGGCGGCACGCGCCCACAACGATCGCTGGATGCCGTGGCTCGGCGATCGGCTGCAGACGCTCGGCATCGAGGTCGTGCCGGGCGTCGCAAACTTCGTCCTGGCGCGCTTTCCGGCCGAGAACGGCGGCGCACCGGCCGCCGACGACCACCTTCGCGGCGACGGCATCATCGTTCGGCGCTTGGAGGGCTATGGGCTCCCCGAATGCCTGCGTATCACCGTTGGCCCGCAGGCAGCGTGCGGCGCGGTGGTCGAATCGCTCGCCCGATTCATGGAGCAGTGATGGCTGAGATCCTTTTCGAGCGCGTCTCCCTGATCGGCCTTGGCCACATCGGGTCCTCGCTCGCCCGCGCGCTCCGCGACAAACAGATATGCAGACACATCTCCGGTTGCGCGCGTACCCGCAAGACCCGCGATCGGGCGATCGAGCTGGCGATCGTCGATAGCGTCTCGGACGATCCCGCCGCGTCTGTAGCGGGCGCCGATTTGGTTGTCCTCTGCACGCCGGTCGGCACTTATGCCGAGATCGGCACGGCGATCGCGTCGTCGCTCGAACCGGGAGCCATCGTCAGCGACGTCGGTTCGGTCAAGCGCGCGGTGATTGATGCGCTCGCGCCGGTCCTGGCGGATGGCGTTCATCTGGTGCCCGCCCATCCCGTGGCAGGCATGGAGCACTCGGGGCCCGATTCGGGATTCGCCGGGCTGTTCGAAGGTCATTGGTGCATCCTGACGCCGCCCCCGGGCGCCGATTCGGCGGCGGTTGAGCGGGTCGCCGAGCTCTGGCGCCGCGCCGGCATGAAGATCGAGATGATGGATCCCAGCCACCACGATTTGGTCTTGGCGATCACCTCGCACCTGCCGCACCTCATCGCCTACAACATCGTCGCGACCGCGCAGGACTTGGAGGACGTGACCGAATCAGAGGTCTTCAAGTACGCGGCGGGCGGTTTTCGCGACTTCACCCGCATCGCCGCCTCGGACCCGGTGATGTGGCGCGACGTCTTTCTCAACAACCGCGAGGCGGTACTGGAGATGCTGGGCCGTTTCAACGAGGACCTCTCGGCGCTGCAGCGGGCCATCCGTTGGGGCGAGGGCGAGACCCTCGAGGCACTGTTCCGGCGCACCCGCGACATCCGGCGCGGCGTCATCGACGCCGGCCAGGCGTAGGAATCAAGAACCCGCCGCGGTCAGCGGTCCGACGCGGGCGACCGCCACCGGGCCAACGAAGATTCGTCCGTCCTGGGCGGTGATCGGCACGTTCAAGCGATCGCCCGCCGATGATGTAATGCGCGCGAAGAGGTTGAAGGCGACCCGCATCGCCGCCGCTTCGGCGGCGCCGATGCTGCCCTCGGCCAAGAGGCTCGCCACCGCCTCATCGACGCCGGCGATCGACGCCGAGAGTGCACCGATCGGGCGTAGCTCGGAATCGAGGGCGAGCGTGCCATCAGCGCTCAAGTCCAGCGGACCCCATCGGATGACCAATCCGCGAAGCTCGACGGTTCCGCCGTCGTCGCGCCACGCTGCCATCGCGGCCTCCAACGGCCGCTCGGGGAAGGTGCCGAGGATCGTGACGTCGGCGCGGACCCGGGCGATGGTCCTGCCGAGCGGGCCCTGCGGGGCCACCGGCAGGGCGGCGTCCCCGACAACCAGCGCAATGTCCGTCGCGCGCGCGCCAGCGCCGGCGCGGTGGTAGCCGGTCCCCTCGATCCGCAGCCGCCCGATGCGCAGCGGTTCGGTCCAGCGGTCCTCGCGCACCTCAAACGCTGCGAACGTGGCATCGATGCGCTCCACTCTGTCCCCTGCACCCAACGAAACCGTGGCCACCGCGCTAGCCGCGTCGAGCTCGTACCGGCGCTCCCCCGCTTCACCGACGGTGATCTCGTGGCTGCCCTCGATCCGCAGCCTGATCGTGCTCAGGTCCCAGGGCCGGAGCGAGGCCGAGATGCCCTCGCCGCTCCATCGCCACGCCGTTTCACCGCCACCGCCGCCGACGCTGGGTGCCGCGATGCTGGCGCGCAGCGACAGCGGAAAACCGCTGAGATCGGGCTCGGCGTGGGACACCGAATAGCCCTCGGCGCGCCAGTTCTGCGACCACCGCGCGATACCCTCGCGTGCCTCCCCGGCGAGCACGAACCAGTAGGCGGTGTAGCCGACGAGCGCCGTCACCAGCGCCGTGGCGGTGAGGATGAGCAGGCGGTTGGGTTTGCGGAGCACGGGTGCGGTGGCGCCGGAATGGCGGAACGGTTATAGACGGCTGGCCCCCAGGCTACCAGGAGCGTGCCCACGACCCCAGATGCTTGCGCTCGATCCCAAAGACGATTTGTGGGTCTTCGCCTACGGGTCGCTGATGTGGAACCCCGGCTTCGAGTACGCCGAATCCGCACCGGCGACACTGTACGGTTATCACCGCTCGTTGTGCATCTATTCGCGCATCTACCGCGGGACGGCGGAGCGGCCGGGCCTAGTGCTCGGACTCGACCGCGGCGGCGCGTGCCGTGGTCTGGCCTACCGGGTGCCAGCGCTGGGGGCGGCAGAGGCCTTCGACTACCTCGAGCGGCGCGAGCGGAGCCGGGGTGAATATGTGCCGCGCCGCTGTCCCCTTCACCTGAAGGGCCGAGTGGTCTCCGCGCTCTGCTATATCGCCAACCGCGCCCACTACGACTACGCCCGCGGCCTTGGACTCAACGAGATGGCGCCGCTGATCCGCCGCGGTACCGGCCGCCACGGCCGCAACGTCGATTACCTCGCCAACACACTTCGACACCTGGAAGATCTCGGCGTCCACGACCCCCGCCTCACCCAGCTCCTCGAGGTGGTGCGGGGCTAGCTACACTTCGAATAACCGCACGAGGTGCAGGTGTCGCAGTTTTCGAGGCGGATGAGGCCGGGTTGGCCGCAGCGCGGGCAGCTGCGCAGGCGGGCCGAGCCGGCGCCCTCGTCCATACCCGAGGCGAGGCGCAGCCGCTCGGCCTCGTCCTCGGGGCTCGCGGGATCGGCGATGAAGCCGATGCGGATCAGATGCTCCTCGATGACCTCGCCGATGGCGGCCAAAATCGAGGGCACGTAACGGCCGCCGACCCAGGCGCCGCCGCGCGGATCGAACACCACCTTGAGCTCGTCGACCACGAACGAGATATCGCCGCCGCGGCGGAACACCGCACTCAGCATGCGCGTCAGCGCCACCGTCCAGGCGTAGTGTTCCATGTTCTTGGAGTTGATGAACACCTCGAAGGGCCGCCGCCGCCCGTCCTTGATGATGTCGTTGATGGTGATGTACATGGCGTGGTCGGATTCGGGCCACCGCACTTTGTAGGTCGAGCCGGGCAGAACCTCGGGCCGGTCGAGCGGTTGCGTCATATAGACCACGCCGCCGGCTTCAAAGATGTCGTGCGGGCGTGGCGGCGTCGGGGCGTCGAGCGGCAGCTCGGCCTGGTGCTGCCGGCCCGCGCGCCGCGCGCCTTTGTGCTCCAGTACTGCGCCGGTAACCGCGTTCGGTCGGTAGGTGGTGATGCCCTTCAGTCCGGCGTCGTAGGCCGCCCGATAGATGTCCTTGAAGTCCTCGAAGTCGATCTCTTCGGGGCAGTTGACCGTCTTCGAGACGGCGCTGTCGACATGGGCCTGAACCGCGGCTTGCATGCGCACGTGATCGGCTGGCGCTAGGTGCCGGGTATCCACGAAGGCCTCCGTCAGCGCCGCGTCCTCGCCTTTGATCTGGCGGAACAATCGGTAGGCGTAGTCGCTCACCTCTTCCTCGCGGCGCGCGCCGTCTGGCATCAGCACGTTGCGCCGATAGGTGAAGCTGAACACCGGCTCCAGCCCGGAAGACACGTTATCGGCAAAGATCGAGATCGTCCCCGCCGGCGCCACCGAGGTCACCAGCCCATTGCGGATGCCATGACGGGCAATCGCCTCGCGGACATCTGTGTCGAGGGTGGCGACGGTTTCGCCGGCGAGATAGGGCTCGCGTTCGTAAAGCGGAAACGCACCCTTCTCCCCTGCGAGCTCGGCCGAGGCAAGATAGGCCGAGCGCTGTACCGCCTGCATCCAGGTGCCTGCAGTGGCCGCGCCGGCTTCCGAATCATATCGCAGCCCGCACAGGATCAGCGCGTCGGCAAGTCCGGTTATGCCTAATCCGATGCGCCGTTTGGCGCGCGCCTCTTCCGCCTGTTGGGGCAGCGGAAACTCCGAGATGTCGATCGCGTTGTCGAGCATACGCACCGCCACCGGGACCAGGCGCTTGAGGGCTTCGACATCGAGTTCCGCGTCGGCCACGAACGGCCGCGCCACCAGCCGCGCGAGATTGATCGAGCCCAAGAGGCACGCTCCATAGGGAGGCAGCGGTTGCTCGCCACAGGGATTCGTGGCGGCGATAGTCTCGGCGTAGCGAAGATTGTTGAGCCGGTTGACGCGGTCGATGAAGATCACGCCGGGCTCGGCATAGGCGTGGGTCGCCCGCATGATCGTCTCCCACAGGCCGCGCGCGCCCACCACCTCGTAGCAGACCCCGTCGAAGGTGAGCTCCCACGGCGCGTCGTTCTTGACCGCGGTCATGAAGGCATCGCTCACCAGGACCGAGAGGTTGAACATGCGCAATCGCCCGGGATCCGCCTTGGCGGCGATGAAGGCCTCGATATCGGGGTGATCGCAGCGAAGCGTCGCCATCATCGCCCCGCGGCGGTGGCCGGCGCTCATGATGGTGCGGCACATCGCGTCCCACACGTCCATGAAGCTCAATGGCCCCGAGGCGTCGGCGCCAACCCCTTTGACCGGCGCGCCCTTCGGCCGAAGGGTCGAGAAGTCGTAGCCGATGCCGCCGCCTTGCTGCATCGTCAGCGCCGCTTCCTTGAGATGCTCGAAGATGCCGGTCATGGCATCGGGGATGGCACCCATGACGAAGCAGTTGAAGAGCGTCACGCGGCGCCCGGCGCCGGCGCAGGCGATGATGCGCCCGCCCGGCAGGAACCGGAAATCGGCCATCGCCTCGGCGAAGCGGGGCTCCCAGAGCGCTGGCTCGGCCTCGGTCCCGGCGAGCGCCTTGGCTACCCGGGCCCAGGTATCCTCGACCGAGCCGTCCACGGGCGTGCCATCGGCCGCCTTGAGCCGGTATTTCATGTCCCAGATCTGCTGCGAGATCGGTGCGATGGTCGGCATGCCTGGAGTTTACCCTTTGTTCGATTCCGCGATCAACCGCCCGGTCGCCCCCTCGATGGCCGCTTCCAAGCGCGTAACGAAGGTCCGCCGGTCGAGGCCGGGCTCGATCGCCGGGAGGAACTCCATGACGATCGTGCCCGGTCGCTTCAGGAAGCCGCGTCGCGCCCAGAAGACACCTGAATTGACCGCCGCCGGCACCACGGGCACGTCCAGCGCACCGTACAACGCGGCGATGCCCGGCTGAAACGGCGCGCTCGCCCCGGGCGCCGTTCGCGTGCCCTCGGGAAACATCACCACGGGACGTCCTTCGTTTGCGGCGGCGCGCGCATCGCGCACCATTCCTTTCAGCGCGCCGGCGCCGCCGCTGCGGTCGATGCCGATCATGCCGGCGGCACGAAGCTCCCAGCCGAAGCCGGGAATGGCGTAGAGTTCACGCTTGACGACGATCGCCGGCTCTTTGAGCACAACGTTGACGATCAGCGTCTCCCATGCCGATTGATGCTTCGAGGCGACGATGGACGCGCCATCGGGAACATGATTGCGGCCCCGGATCTCGATGCCCTGGCCCACCAGGTGGCGCATCAGGCCGAGGATCCCGCGCACCCAAGCACGCACCATCCCGACCATGAAGCGGCGCGGCAGCGCAAGCGCCGGCAGCGCCGCGATCACCATGGCCGCTGTCCAGCCGAAGAACGCGATGTTGAAGGCGAACGAGCGCAATGCAAGCACGCGGCGCCTCAGAAAGCGGTTCGGACAATGCTGACCAGGTACTTCGTGTACTCGGTCGCGAACAGACTTGCGGTGCCGGGCCACGACCACCACGACTCGAGTTGCACCCGTTCGGGAAAGACCGGATTGGCGATCAGCATGACGTCCGGCATCAGGCGCCCAAGCTCGACCAGGCTGCGCGGCATGTGGTAGGCCGCGGTAATGATGCGCAGGCTCGCGTGACCCTCGCCCGCCGCCCAAGCCGCTGTTTCTCGGGCGTTGCCGGCGGTGTCCAAGGCTTCGTACCCAAGCGCCACGCAGCACTCGAATAGCTCGGGTGCACGCCGCGACGCCGACTGAATGTCGACCTCGCTCACGCCCAACGAGACGCCCGACACGAACATCTTGCGCGCCTTGCCTGCCGCCAGAAGGTCGAGCGCGGTTTCAAGCCGCCCGGGCCCGCCGGTGAAGACTACGATACCATCGGTGATCGTCTCGCTGTCCTCGACCGAGCGCGGCAGCGTCTCCGCGAACCACACCAAGCCGCCAAGCCACAGCACCGCCGCCAGCGCCACCGCGCACGCCACCAGGACGGCCGCGATGCGCGGCCGCATTCGACGGCGGAACATGGGGCGGCGGCTCACTCCGCCACCAGCAGCCCGTCGACGGCCTCCGCCAGGTCGTCGAACACCGCAACCGGCGACAGCAGCGCCGGGATTCCCGCTGCCTGGACCGCGGCGCCGTGACCGGTACGCACCAGAATACGCCTGCAGCCGGCGGCAAAGGCGGCTTCAAGGTCGGGCAGGCTGTCGCCGATCATCGGCGTTGTCGCGGCCTCGGCGCGGAAGCGCCTGATCGCCTCGCGGAGCATGCCGGGCGCCGGTTTTCGCCGCGCGGTGGGCGCCCATGGTGGGTCGGGGCACGCCAGGATCGCATCGATGCGTCCGCCGGCACGGGCGATTTCGGCACGCAGCCGATCATGGATGCGTTCGAGCATCGCCGCGTCAATGAGGCCGCGGCCGACGGCCGATTGGTTGGTAACGACAGCGATCCGATGTCCCGACCCGCAAAGCCTTGCCACCGCCTCGGCGGCGCCGGCGATCATGACTAGCTGGTCCGGATTCGTCACGAATCCTGGGCACTCCTCGTTCAACACGCCGTCGCGGTCGAGCATGACGAGCATCGCTAGGCCAGCCGTGCCAATGCTCGCATCACCGTGATTCGCGCGGTCAGCGTAGCGATCGCCGCGACTGCGAAGGGAAGCGCTGCCAACGCTCCCCACCCGACCCACGGGAATTCGAGGCGCGGTAACAGCGGCGCCGCAACTTCGCCGGCGAGTGCGTCGCCCCCCACCAAGGTCACCGTCGCGAGCACGAGCCCGATGACTCCGCCGCGAAAGCCGAGCGCCAGGGCGTGGCGCTGGAATTGGCGCGCGATGTAAGAATCGCGGGCGCCGATGATGTGCATGATCTCGATCATGTCCTGGTGGACGGCGAGGCCAGCGCGGGTCGTGAAAACCACGACGGCGACCGCGGCCAAGCCTATCAGCGCCACGATCGCCGCGGCCACCGCCTGCACCGAGCGGCCGAGCCGAACCAGGCCCGAGACCCAAACCTGGTGGTTGTCGAGCCGCGCACCCGGCACCGCGGCCTCGATACGCTCGGCCAGTGCCGCCACGTCGGGCCGCGCGTCCGCGCGCAGGCCGACGTCGATCAGGCGGGGCAACGGCAGATCGCTTGACACGTTGCCCGCGCCCAGCCACGGCTCCAAGAGTGCGACGATGTCGGCCTCGGGCAGCGTCTCTGCGCTTGCCACGCCCTCGGTGGATAACAAGATGTCGAGCGCAGTATCGATCGCGGCCTCGGTCTCGGCTCGCGTGCCGGCGGCGATCTGCACGGTAAGCGCGCTCCGCAGGCTCTCACTCCAGCGCGCGGTCGCAGTCTCCAGCACCACGGCGCCAGCCAGCGCGAGGGCGGCCAGGAACACCATGAAGGCGATGATTGCCGGAAGGAAACGCCCCGTGGCATCACCGTCGAACGGAAGGTCCGATCGGACGCCGAGCACGATCACCGCCCTGCCGTCGCTGGCGCCGATTCCATGCGAAGCTCACCTTCCTCCAGCCGCAGCACAGGACGGCCGAATCGCTCGATCATGCCTTCGTCATGGGTGGCGATGACCACCGTAGTTCCGATCTTGTTGAGTTCCAGGAACAAGCGCCCGAGCCGTGCGCCCTGTTCGGCATCGACGTTGCCGGTCGGCTCGTCGGCGAGCAACAGGCTTGGCCGGCCGATCACCGCACGGGCGATGGCGACGCGCTGCTTCTCGCCGTCCGATAGCGTCGCCGGACGCGAGTCAATGTCATCGCCAAGCCCCACCCAGTCGAGGAGCTCGGCTACGTGATCGCGAATGCGCTCGCGCGAGGCGCCGGCGATTCGCAGCGGCAGGGCCACGTTGTCGAGTGCCGAGAGGTGATTGAGCAACCTGAACTCTTGAAAGATCACGCCGATTCGCCGCCTCAGGCTCGGTAGTTCGCGGCGCGGCACGGTGGCGATGTCGCGGTCGAAGATCTCGACGATCCCGCGCGAGGGCCGGTGCGCGAGGTACATCAGTTTGAGGAGCGAGGTCTTGCCCGCACCCGAGGGACCGGCGAGAAAATGGAACGCGCCCGGCTCAAGGTCGAAGGTGATGTCGTGCAGCACTTCCGGCCCGGCGCCGTAGCGCATGCCGACGTTCCGAAACCGAACCACCACGCGCCGCAGTCTCCTCGGGCTGCCCGCCCGGAGAATCGCACGGGCCCAGGTCGCAGTCCAGGGACCTGAAGTCGGCCGGGCGGACTCTCGGCCAGGTTCCTGGTGGCTCATCCGTTGCCGGGGCCTTGTGGCCGGCCAGTTGGCTCGGCCCGAATCTTGCGCCGGTTCCGGCAAATGCCTATAACCGGCTTGGCCCGGAGGCCAGTCCGCACCGATGATAATTACCTGCCCGAACTGCGAAACTCAATTCAACGTCGACGCGGCTGCCTTCATCCCCAACGGCAGAACCGTCCGCTGCGCCAAGTGTTCGCACAAGTGGACCCAGCGCCCTCCTGAAGGCGACGAGGCCCCCGCCGGGGCGGCCGACGATGAACCTTCCCCGGCCCCGGCCCCGGCCCCGGCCCCGGCCGCGACGCCACCGGACGCAGAAGACGACGACCTTGACGACGATGAGGACATCCCCGAGATCGTCGAGCGGCCGGTGGTGCCCGACGCCGCGCCACCGCGTCGGCGCAGCAGAGCTGCGGCGATCGGTAGCTGGGCTGCGCTGGTGCTGGTCGTTGTCGCCATTCTCGGCGGCGCGTTCTTCGCACGCCAGCCGATCGTAGGACTGTGGCCTCCGGCGGGTCAGCTCTATGCGCTGATCGGCTTTCCCGTCGCCAGCCCGTACGATGGCCTGGAGATCGGCGAACCGGCCCTAAAGCAAACCCGAGAGGGCGAATCGACCGTCCTCGTGGTTTCCGGCGAGATCGCCAATACTTCCGAAGATGTACGCGAGGTTCCGCGGCTGCGCGTCGCGCTCCTCAACGTTCGTGGCGACGAGATCACCAACTGGAGCTTCACTGCCACTGCGGCCGCGTTGGCGCCGGGCGATGCCACCGGCTTTACCACCAGCTACCGTGACCCGCCCGAGAACGCGCGCGGCGTGGAAGTGACCTTCGCCGCGTCCGAGTGATTCCGCGCCGGCACGGTGAGCAGCGGCCATGGCGAGAATCTTGATCGCCGAGGATGAGGCCGATCTCGCGCAGTTCGTCCAGCGGGTGATGGAGGGGGAGGGGCACCAGGTCACGACGGTGGGCGACGGCGCGGCGGCGAGCCACGCGCTCGCCAGCCGGTCCTACGAACTTCTGGTTGCTGACATCGTGATGCCGGTGATGGACGGCGTCGCACTCGCGCTCAAAGCGTCCGAGGCGTTCCCCGCACTCCGCATCGTCATCATGTCCGGCTACCGCTCTGAACTCGAACGCGCCCACAATCTCGGCGCGCTGATCCACGGAATCCTCGCCAAGCCGTTCACCGCCGAAGAGCTGCGCGCCGCCGTCGACAAGGCCCTTGCCGGCGCTTCCCCGCCATCGAGCGGACCGAGTTGACTTTGCGATGCCGTGGCGGGCCTGCCTCGGCGAGGCCAGCGACTAGCTAGAACCGGCGCAGCAGGCGTTTGATGTAGTCGCGTTCGGCCTGGCTGCGCTCGCGTTCGCCGGCGCGGCGGTAGAGCTCCTCTATGATAGCTCGCGCCCGTTGCAGGTCGCCCTTCTCTGGAATCGCGACATCGCCGCCGGCCCCATCGCCGTCTTCCGGGTTCTGCGCGCGCCCAAAGGGATCGGCGAACTCGCGCAACCACTCCAATTGGCCCGTCAAGGATTGCGCACCGAGCTCCCTCATGAGTTCGGCGATGACCGCGCCCGAGCCCTCGCGCAGGCTCTCGAGCGCCTCGCCCTCGGGACCGACGGCTTCGCCTGGCCGGCCACGGCCAAGGGCGCCGCGGGCGGCGCGCATCGCGAGTTCGGCTTGGCCCAGCGCATCCGGGATGGGACGTCCGATACCACCGAGCTCGGCCATCACGTCACCGAGCGCCCGGCGCAGCGCCTCTTGCTCCGCCGCCATCGCCTCTGCATCGCTTCCCGCACGTTCGCCGTCCTGGGCAGAGCGGAAGGTGCGATCCAACAAGTCGCGCTGCCCACGCATCACTTCTGCCAAGGACTCGAGCGCCCCTTCGAGCTCGGCGCCCTCTTCACCCAACGCGAACCGGGGGCCGCCCGGCTGTAGATTCTCAAGGATGTCTTGAAGTTGCGAGAGAAGCTCGCGGGCGCGGTCACGCGCGCCGCCTTGGCCTAGTTCTCGGATGCGATCCAGCACCGCGCGCAGCTCGTCCGCGGTTATCGTCATTGCGTCGGGATCGAGCGCTTCGGGCGGCACTCCTTCTTGGGCGAGCGCCTCAGCCCTCTCGGCCAACTCTTGCAGGAAGCGGTCGAGCGCCGCCTGCAAGGAATCGACCAGCGCGTCGAGCTCGGCATCGTCGGCGCCGCGGTCGAGCGCGTCGCGAAGCGCCTGCTGTGCCCGGCGAAGCTCGGCTTCGGCCGTAGTCAGGCCGCCGTCCTCGGCCCGCAGTGCGGTCTGCCACAGCAGTTCGATTACCGAGCTCACCGCGTCCCCGCCGGCGTCGTAGCGAAGCCGTTTCGCGGCCGACTGAAGGCCCAGGAATACGACAATGTCGTCGTCGAAGTCGGGGCCCAACCGCGACAACAGCGTGAGCGCATCGGCGACCGTCTCTCGGGCCTCGGGGTCTTCGACGAGTGTCCGCCGTTGCTCGACGATCGCCCGGGCTATCGGATTGTGGAAGACGCGCTCGGGCAAAGCGATCTCGCGCGGCTCGCTCTGACCTTCCTGGCCGAGATCGTCCGTGGCGGCCAGTACGACGGTGACCGCAAGGCCGGCCCAGGGATGCGGCGTCAGGTCGTAGTACGCGGTTTCGGCTGCCGTCTCCGGGCGCGGTCCGCCGAGCGGCAGGGCAAGCTCCATCGTTTCGTCGGACCCGGCCCGCCGGATGACGATCCTCGCAGCTTGAAGGCCGTAGTCATCGCGCGCCTCGAAGCTCACTTTGAACGCCGCCCGCGCCGTTTCCGAGGGCTCCTCGGCAAAGCCGATCTCCGGTGCGCGGTCGGCCACCACCTCGAGCGTCCAGGCGCCCAGCGGCTCACCCCCTTGGACGATTTCCAAGTGGCCGCCGCGGGTCACGGTGTGGCTCAGATGATGGTCCTGCGGGGAGGAGGACTCGAATGGACTCTCTGCGGCGTCCAGCCGAAGCAATGGAACACCGGGACCGCCGTTGATCCGGGCGACGATCTCGCTCGATTGCGGGACGCCTACCGAGGTTTCGGCGGCGTCGAGCGTGACCGGCGGTAGGCCGGTGTATGCCGGTGGCGCGATCCACGCCTCCAACGCCCCAGGCGGTGTGCCGTGTCCCGAAAAATCGGGCGCGAACGCGCGCGCGACCCGCTCCGGGCTGTCGCCGCCCGCGCCCACCAAAGCGATCGCGAGCACCAGCCCTAGCGCCGCGCGAAGTCCGCGTGGGTCACGACGACCGAGCCCTGCTCGCGGAAACCCGACCCTGACCTGCCGCGCGGTCCGCGCCATACGCTCGCGATGCAGCGCCCAAAGCGCTGCCGTGGCGGCATCCGAGTGGTCATCTGCGAGCCGGTCGTCGAGAGTCGCAAGCGGGCGGTGCGCCAAACCGCTCTTGACCTCCGTACGGCGCCGAACTTCTCGGCGTCGCGGCCACGCCAGGGCGCGGGCTGCCCGCGCCAATGCCAGCACGAGCGCTGTGGCGAATACCAGCAGCAGCGTGAGATGCAACCAACCTGGTGCCAGCCGCCAGCCATCGAGGATGGACACGACGAGGAACACGCCAAGCGTTGCGGTGACTGGCCACAACGCGGGCCAAGCGCGCTCCCACCACAGCGCCAGCGCGCCGAGTCGCAGCCCGGGCCTCACGCCGCGCCCCGCGCGTGTGGCTCGCTTTCGAGCCAGTCCGGCATCGCCTCGGCGGCCAGCATCGCAGCGATGGTTTGGCGAGGGCGCACCACGGCGTGGCGGTTGCCCTTGACCATCACCTCGGCCGGCAAGGGCCGCGCGTTGTAGTTCGATGCCATCACCGCACCATACGCCCCGACCGTTAATACGGCCAACAGATCGCCGGCCTGCAGGACCGGGAGCGGCCGATTGCGGGCAAAGAAATCGCCCGTCTCGCACACCGGCCCGACAATGTCGGTGGCCTCGGCGGCGGACCCATCGGCCGCCTCGGCAACCGGTACGATTTCGTGATAGGCGTCATAGAGGGTCGGGCGCAGGAAATCGTTCATCGCCGCATCGACGATGGCGATCCTTCGCCCGCCCGCCTCTTTCACCGAGTTGATGCGCGTCAGCAGGATTCCAGCGTTGCCGAGCAAAAGCCGGCCCGGCTCGAGTATTCTCTCGCAACCGAGGTGTGACGTCGTGCGCTCGACCACCGCCGCATAGGCCTCCGGCGTCGGCGGTGCGTCATCGGCTTGACCCAAGCGGTATGGGATTCCGAGGCCACCGCCGAGGTCGATTCGTGCGATCTCGTGACCGTCGCCGCGCAGCGTGGTGCACGCCTGCGCGATGAACTCGAAGGCCGCCTCGAAGGGGGCGAGTTCGGTTAGCTGCGAGCCGATATGGATGGCGACGCCGCACGGTCGAAGCCCGGGGAGACCGGCGGCCAGTCGGTAAGCCTCGCGCGCCTCGGGCCAGGCGATGCCGAACTTGTCGGCGGCGCGCCCGGTTGCGATCTTGTCGTGAGTCCCGGCGTCGACATCGGGATTGACGCGAATGGCAACTGGAGCGGTTTGGCCGGCACCACGGGCGAGTTCGTCGATGCGCCGGAGTTCGGCGACCGATTCAACATTGAACTGTAGAATCCCGGCGCGCAGCCCCGCTCCGATCTCCTCGTCGGTCTTGCCAACTCCGGAGAACACGATCTTCGCGGCCGGCACGCCGGCGGCGAGCGCGCGCGCCAGCTCGCCGCCCGACACCACATCGGCGCCCGCGCCCAGCGCGGCGAGCGTACGGATGACACCAAGGTTGCCGTTGGCTTTGACGGCGTAGCAAACAAGCGGCGCCGGTTCAGCGAACGCCTTTGTGAATACCCGGTAGTGCCGCTCGATCGTCGCCGTCGAGTAGACATAGCAGGGCGTGCCAACCTCTGCCGCGACGCGCGGCAGCGGGACCGCTTCGGCGCACAAGACGCCGCCCCGATACTCGAAATGATTCATCGCCCGTTCCTCGATCGACACCGATCCTAGCGGCAGATCGGCTGGTTGGGAAAGACCGCAACCGGAAACCGGGGGTCAACGTTACGCGATCAGGCGGGCCGTGCCGGGCAAACGTCGCGTGCGTTGCTCGCGGGAAGGCAACGCGAATGCTAGAGTGCACGTCAATCGCAAGGGAGTCTGCGGAAACGTTGCCCTCGGCCGCGCGAGCGGGCTCGCGGCGGAGAAGGACGATCAGGGATGGGGCGCGCGCGAGAGATTTCCTATGAGGTCCAGGTTCAGGTCGAGGGCCGCTGGACCATCGATTCGGTTCACGGCCACAAGAACGCCGCGCTCGCCGCGGCCCAGGCGCTGGTCGGTGCCAACCGCCACGAAGCGGTGCGGGTTCTGGAGGAATCGTCGGGCCGGCGCGAGAAGGCGGTGTTCGAGCAGGAGTGCAAGGGCCGCGCCGAGCCAACGTTTGGTATCTCTCCGGTAGAGGAATCGCCGTGGTGCGCCAAGGCCGACGATCTTTACCGATTCGAATCGCGCAAGACGGCGGGTAGGCTGCTCCGCCGCTACCTCGACCACAAGTTTCTCACCGCCTTTGAAATCCTCCACGGCGAGTGGCACCTCCGGGAGCTCGGGCGCCTGGAGGATCTGGTCAACCAGGCGATCCACCGTATCGCCGCCATCCAGGCGCGCGCCCGCCAGGTTCGTCCTATCGACCGCGTCGACGTGCTCTACAAGGCGGTGGAGCGAGTGACAGCGCGGGCCAAGCGCGCCAAAGATCCGGCGCCCTACGTCAAGCTGCTCAAAAGCGAGGGCGTGAGCGCCGCCCGCACCGCCATCCGCGGCAAGGTCGACGCCAAAGATCGTGGCTACGTTCTCGCTACTGCCCTCGCGGCATATCTCGGCGCCGCCGCTGCCTGGGAGACCAAGCTCGGCCTGGTGATCGAGCTGCTCGATCGCGATTCGAGCGAGGCCGCGATTAAGCGCCTCGATGAGCTGTTTGCCGAGATCCTCGACGGCGGCGAAGCGGTGAAGGAGATCATGGGCTCCCGCTCGGACCTCGCGGACGCCCTACGGGCCATCGCCCAGCTGAGCGCAGGGCGGATGCGTATCGCGACGAAGCGGATGGAGAACACATGCGTGGCCAAGCTCAATACGGTGATGGCGGAGCACGACTTGCCGCTCGCGCGCAGCGTCCTCGTAGAGCGTGTCGCCCAGGGCATTCGCGGTATCCAGCCGCTGACCCGTGCCGGTGAGGAGGCCGATCGCGCCGCGATGGTGGGGCTGGTCGAGGCGGTGACGGCGCCCGGCGGGCTGCTGGGCGGCCGGGCGATGAGCGAGGGCGTGGTTCGCCGTGTGCGCATGGTGATGGGCCACGGGGGTAGCGATCTCAGCGCCGAGGAAGGGATTGACGCGGTGCTTTCGCATCTGCCGAGCCGGGCGGCCAAGCTCGGCTTCCTCCTCGACCTTTCGAGTTCTGGATTCGGCGCCAAGTACCAGGTGGAGGTACTGAAGGCGCTCTATGCCACGGTGAAATCGCTCAAGTCGGTGACCGAACTGGTGCCGGCGAAAAGCGGCAAAGAAGCGCTGTTGGCGGCGGTGACCGACCTCAACGAACGGATCGGCACGGGATTGCTGCCCGCCGAAGTCGGTGAGCTCATCGCCAAGCGGCTCGCGCGGTTGGCCGCGGCCGAGGGCGGCGAGGCGCCGGCCCCGAAGCTATCCGCCGCGGCCCCCGGAACCGCGCCGCCTCCCTCGCCGGGCCAAGACGATCTCTCTCGCAAGGTGTTTGCTGCGGGAGAATACGTCTTCCGCCAGGGCGATCCCGGCGACGAGGCCTACCTCGTCGCCGCCGGGCGCATCGAGATCGTGGTCGAATCCCAGTCCCGCGAGACCGTGATCGCCACCGTCGAGCGTGGCGACATCATCGGCGAGATGGCGCTTATCGACGAGGAACCCCGCATGGCCTCGGCGCGGGTGGTCGAGGACGCGACGCTTACCGCGATCCCCCAGGAATCCTTCCGCGCCCGCCTCGACCGCATCGCCGAAGTCGACCGTATGATCCCTCGTCTCCTCGAGCGCTACGTCGAGCGACTTCGCGCCCAGGTCCACCACGGGTGAGAAGACCTACGCTCGATCACCGGATTCTTACCTCCGAGTCCTCGACAGGGGGAAGTAGGCGTCTCCATACTCCCCGCATGAACGCCAGAGGTCATGGCAATGCGTTCGCGTTGCTGGCCCTCGCCGCCGGGGTCGCGGTCGCAACCGGCGGCCCGCCGGCCGCGGCGAAGGCGGCGGGCTTGCCTGGCGAGATCTTCCAAGATTGTGATGCCTGTCCCGAGATGGTCGTGATCCCGCCCGGCGAGTTCGTCATGGGCTCGCCCGAGGTCGAAGCAGGCCGCTACGACGCCGAGGGTCCACAGCACACCGTCCGGATCGAGCGGGCCTTCGCGCTGGGCAGGGACGAGGTAACGGTAATCCAGTGGGTCGCGTGCGTGGCAGATGGGGGTTGTCCCGGGGGCCGCGCGGTCGAACAGGAACCGGGCCAAGGCGCAGACGGGGCCCCGGCGATCATGGTGAGTTGGCTCGACGCAAAGGAGTATGTCGGCTGGCTTTCACGCGTGACCGGAAAGCCCTATCGGCTCGCCAGCGAATCCGAATGGGAGTATGCGGCGCGGGCGGGCACGACCGGGGCGCGGTTCTGGGGTGAAGACGCCGACGGCGTGTGCGCCAACGCCAACGTACACGATCTGACGAGCCGAGAGGAGAACCTGCAATTCTTGTGGACGAACCACGAGTGCGACGACGGCTACGCGGGAGCGGCGCCGGTGGGCTCGTTCGCGGCGAACGGTTTTGGCGTACGCGACATGCTTGGAAACGTGGCCGAATGGGTCGCAGATTGCTGGAACGACACCTATGCTGGTGCGCCGTCCGACGGCTCGGAGTGGTCGAGCGGAAACTGCAAGTCACGCATACTGCGTGGCGGGTCGTGGCGCAACGCCCCCAGAGTGGTGCGGGCGGCGTTTCGAATCAGGAGCGGGATTGGATACCACGGCGGCGACATCGGCCTCCGTGTGGCCGTGACGCTCGCCGATTGAGTGGATGCTTCTGGGCCCTCGCCCGTCAGCCGGCGGCGAGCGCTTTGAGCGCAGGCGACGCTGCGATCGTGCCTTCGTCACGGTAGGCCGCTCGGTTGGCCTCGATTACTTCCGGCAAGTAGCGGTAGTTGGCCAACATTCCGGCGGCGGCGGCGATATCGTAGGGGGCGGTGTTGGCGAGCCAGTTCAGCCGTTCGAGACGCGCGCCGTTCCCCATATGAAAATGCGCCGTCGGGTCCGCCGCGTGCCGCGCCGCGGCACCCACATCCCCGTGCTTGGCCTGTAGGAGATAGCGCGCGCAATTGCGCATCAGCGGTGCGCGCAGCGCCGCCGCGATGTCCTCGCTCGCGTGCCAGTCGGGCCGTGTCAGCAGGGCGCCGAGTGCCGCCAGCCCATCGTCTGCACCGGCAAGCGTCGTCAAGCTCTGCGCTTCGGTCGCACCCAGGAGGCCGGAATCGCCCTCGGCGATTCGCGAATCGAGCCACGCCCGGAAGCCTGGGATCCGCGACAGCGAGGCGAAATCCTGGAGTCCCGGCAGCTCGCGTTTGAGCGCGGCGACCACCGCCGTGACCAGCGGTCCACGAAAATCGATGCCGGCAAGGCCAGGCTGGGTGCTCGACATCGAATAGAAGATCGCAGTGTCCGCCGCCTCGGCATCGAGCGTGGGCGCTGTCTCGTCGAGCAGCGCCTCGATGCTGTCGGCCAGCCCGCGCACCAGCGCCACCTCGATGAAGATCAAGGGCTCCTCGGGCATGTCGGGGTGGAAGAAGGCGTAGCATCGGCGGTCGGGATCGAGGCGGTTCATAAGGTCTTCGCGCGAGTGAATCGGATGCACCTCCTCGTGCGCGACCAGCTTCTCCAAACGCGCCGAATCGTCAGGCATGATGCGCCGCAGTTCCAAAGACCCGGCGTCGAACCACGACTCCAGTACCTCCAGCAGATCGCGATCGAGCGCCGCCATCGCCGCCTCGTGCGCTCCCCCCCGCAGGAGATCGGCACGCATGTCGGTCACCAGCTGGACGCCGTCGCGAGCCCGGCCGAGGCGTCTCAAGGCTTGCGGGCGGGACCCCTCCAATGCCGCGGACGCCTCCGCCAGTGCACGCAGGAAGCGACCGCGACCGACGGCGTCGAGGCCGCAATACTCGCGTCCGATCTTTGCCGCCTGCACGGCCGCATTCTTCTCGCCAGTGTCCCCTAGCCATGTGGCGATGCGGCCATGCATGTCCGCAGTTCCCGGATCCGGCATCCCCACGGCCCACGCTCTAGCGGTCCCGCAACGCGCGGAGGATCGGGGGCAGGGCGTCGCTCAGGTCCTCGGCGATCAGGCCGGGGCCAAGGTTCTGGGCCGCCGCACCGTGCAGCCAGGCGGCGGCCGCGCCGGCCTCGAACGCCGGCATCCCTTGGGCCATCAGGCCGAGCGCGATGCCGGCCAATACGTCGCCAGCGCCCGCGGTGGCGAGCTCGGCCGGCGCATTTGCGTTGATGACAGCGCGTCCATCGGGCGCCGCGATCACCGTATCTGGCCCCTTCAGGAGAACACAGGCGCCGCTCGCCTCGGCCGCGGCGCGTGCTCGCGCCACCTTGTCCAAATCGTCGGCGATAGTCTCGCCGAACAGACGGGCGAACTCGCCATCGTGCGGGGTCAGCAGACACGCCCCGCCGGCGCGAATCGTTCGGAACAGCGCTTGCGGCTGGCCCGCGAAGCTGGTGAGCGCATCGGCGTCGAGCACACATGTCTTGCCCGCCTCCAGCGACGCCAGCGTGTTCCGACGTGTTGCCTCGCCAACCCCGTTGCCCGGTCCCAACAACACCGCGTTCTTGCGCCCATCCTCCAACAGGGCGCGGAAGCCCTCAACACCCTCGAAGCTGCGCGTCATCACCGTGGTCAGTTGCGCCGCGTTGATGGCCAGCGCATCGGGCGGGCAGGCCACCGTGACCAGCCCGGCGCCGGCGCGTAAGGCGGCGCGCGCGGCGAGCCTTGCGGCTCCGGTGGTTTCCGCGCCGCCGCTCACCGCTACCGCGTGACCGCGGTCGTACTTGTGCGCTTCCGCCCTGGGCCAGGGATAGATGTCAGCCCACAACGCCGGGTCGTTGGCCCACAGCGTAGGCACGATCTGGTCCAACACGGTCTCGGGAATACCGATATCGGCGACCACGGTCTCATGACAAAGCGCGCGGCCGGGATAGAGCCAGTGCCCCGGCTTGGCGCGGAAGAAGGTCACCGTCAGCGCCGCCGCGACCGCCGCGCCCCAGACCTGGCCCGAATCGCCGTGCACCCCGCTCGGCATGTCGACGGCCACCGCCGGCGCGGCGCAGGCGTTCGCCGCCTCGACTACCGCCCGCGCCTCACCTCCAAGCTCGCGCGCGAGCCCTGCGCCGAACAGCGCATCGACGATCAACCCGCAGCCCTCCAGGGCGGCCGGCGAAAGCTGCGCCACGGCGCCCGTCCAGCGCTCGGCCATGGCCGCGGCGTCGCCCTTGAGCGCGTCGGTCGCTCCCATCAGCGCAACGGTCGCCTCCCACCCGGTCTCGGCAAGGTGGCGGGCGACCACGAAGCCGTCGCCGCCGTTGTTGCCGGGGCCGCACAACACGGTGGTCGAACACGGCGAGAAACGAGCGCGGATTTCGGCTGCCACCGCGGCGCCGGCCGCCTCCATGAGATCGGCGCCCGGGGTGCCGCCGGCGATCGTCGCGGCGTCGGCCGCGCCCATCTCGGCGACGCTTAACAACACCTGGGCGGATCGACCCTCGGCCATCGCCTTGCCGGTCAAAGCTCGGGCCGGCGCTCGGTGGTCGGGTGCGCGGCTTCGTAGGCCCAGCCGGCTCGCAGCACCAGCGCGTCGGCGTACTTCGCGCCGACGATCTGCAGCCCCACCGGCAGGCCCTCCGCGGTGAAGCCGCAGGGGACGCTGAGCGCCGGTTGTTGGGTGAGGTTGAAGGGATAGGTGAACGGCGTCCACGGCAGCCATTCGGGCCCCTCGTAGCCGGGGGGGACGATCCGGCCGGTGTCGAAGGCCGGCACCGCCAGCGAGGGCGTGAGCAACAGGTCCCAGTCCTGGTGGAAGCGGTTCATGTGCAGGCCCAAGGCGGCTCGCGTATTCATCGCGGCGAGGTATTCGAGGGTGCTCGTCGCCTCGCCGGATTCGGCCTGTTCCAACAGATCGGGCTCGATCTGGGCACGCTGCTCCGGGCTCATGGTCGAAAGCGCGTTGGCGCAGCCGACCGTCCAGTGCATATCGAAGACCGGCGTCGGATCGTCGAAGCCGGGGTCCACCGCTTCGACGCTGGCACCGAGATCGGCGAAGGCGTAGGCCGCGGCCTCGACCAGCGCCGCCACCTCCGGGTCGACATTGGCGAAGCCGAGCGCTGGGCTGAACGCGATGCGCAGCCCGGCAACGCCCTCGTCGAGCTCGGCGGTGTAGTCGGTGCCCTCGGGCGGAAGCGCAAACCAGTCGCGGGCATCGGGCCGGGCGATGACGCTCAGCAACAGCGCCGCGTCGCGCACCGTCCGCGCCATCGGGCCGACGTGCGAGAGCGTCGCGAACGGGCTCGGTGGGTACACCGGCACCCGCCCGAAGGTCGCCTTGAAGCCGACCAGCCCGGTAAAGCCGGCGGGGATGCGGATCGATCCACCGCCGTCGCTGCCAAGCGCCAGGGGGCCCATACCCGCGCCGAGCGCCGCCGCGGCGCCGCCGCTTGAGCCGCCGGGGGTCTTGTCCAGGTTCCAAGGGTTGCGCGTAACGCCGAAGCGCGCGCTCTCGGTCACCCCCTTCCAGCCAAACTCCGGCATCGTCGTCTTGCCGAGGAGTACCGCGCCCGCCTCGCGCAACCGCTCCACCGCCGGCGCGTCTTCGTCCCACGGCTGGTCGGGATCGGTCGATCGCGAGCCCTTCGGGCTCGGCCACCCCTTGGTCAGGATATGGTCCTTGATCGAGACCGGGACACCGTCGATGGGCCCCTCGGGCTCACCTGCCTGCCATCGCGCCTCGGACTCGCGCGCCGCTGCTAGCGCACCGTCGGAGTCCACCAGATAAAAGGCGTTCAAGCGGCCGTTGTACGCCTCGATCCGCGCGAGCGCCGCCTCGGTCGCCTCGACCGGTGAGAACCCTCCCGCGCGGTAGGCGGCTGCAAGCTCGCTTGCCGGGGTGTAGGCAAGATCGTCGTTGGCCATGGTGCCACCTCCGCGTAGCTCCGTCATTGTTGTCGCCAACGGTGCTGTACGCAATGGGCGCGACGGTTGCACGTGTGCGCCGGGCTGGGCTATTCAGTTGTCAAGGAGGGGACGCTCGATGAGATGGCCGACCATGATATCGGTGGTTCTCGCCGCAACGATGCTTTCGGCCTGCGTCGAACTGTTGCCCGCGCTGCCCGAGCTGCGCGAGGACTACATGGGCAAGTCGTTTTTCGAGCCCGACTGGGAGCCTCATGTCGAGCACGATGAACGCGGCGGGCCCGTCATCGACTAGGACACGTCGCCGATGAACGCTTACGACCTTAACGGGCGCACCGCCGCGGTGACCGGTGCGGCGCGGGGCATTGGCCGCGCCATCGCCGAGCGCCTCCTGGCCTCGGGCGCGAACGTCATGCTCTGGGACGTCGACGGGGCCGCGCTTGAGGCCACGCTCGCCGAACTTGGCGGTGGCGGCCGTGCCGACCTCGCCAGCGTCGACGTCACCGACCCCGATACGGTCGGCGCGGCGTGCGCCGCCACTGTCGAGCGCTTCGGCGGCATCGATATCTTGGTTAACAACGCGGGCATCTCGGGGCCCACGGTCAAGACCTGGGAATACACCCTCGAGGATTGGAATCGCGTCCTCGGCATCGATCTCACCGGCACCTTCATCTGTTGCAAGGCGGTGGTGCCGGGAATGATGGAGCGGGGTTACGGGCGTATCGTCAACATCGCCTCGATCGCGGGCAAGGAGGGTAATCCCAACGCTCCCGCCTACAGCGCCGCCAAAGCGGGTGTCATCGGGTTCACCAAATCGCTGGCCAAGGAAGTGGTGGACGCCGGCGTGCTCGTCAATTGCGTGACCCCGGCCGCGATTCGGACTGACATCTTCGATCAGATCAGCGAGGAGCACGTCCAGTACATGCTCTCCAAGATTCCCATGGGGCGGCTTGGTAAGACCGAGGAGGCGGCCCACCTCGTTGCATGGCTCTGCTCGGAAGCCTGCTCGTTCTCGACTGGCGCCGTGTTCGACCTCTCGGGAGGCCGCGCCACATACTAGCGCCGCCTCAGGGCGCGCAGCGGATGGCATCAAGTCGCGACGACCGCTAGACTGCGCGCGCTGGAGCATAAATCGCGCAGCACACCCAGAGGGAAGGTCGGCAATGGCCGAACACTCCGAGGACTACCAAAACATTCTCGCCCAGAAGCATTTCCTGGAGGAAATCGAACAGGGCATCGAGATGGCCAACCAGGAAATGATTCATGCCCACATCGCCTCGCTTGGCCGTGACCGGGTCTTGAAGTTCGCGGTTGTCGTCGCAAAACTGCGCGCCCAGTATTTGCGCGCCGCCTTCGACCTCTTCCTCGGCGACGCCGATGCCGAGCCAAAAGGGGTAGCGCTGCTCCGCGGAAAGCGCGAGATGTTCGAAGAGGGGGTAACCGCCTTTGACGCCCTGCGCCGCGCCATCGAGAAGGGTTACGTCGAGATAGCCGATGGCGCCGCCAAAAAGCGGAGAGCCTCAGCCGCCTGACTCCGGCGTTACGGTGCGCCGCCGACAACCCATGGGTGCCCATGCCTCGTTGACGCCGGCGCTGGTGCTCCTCGTTCTCGGCTGGCCCGGTGTAACGCTCGCGCTCGAAGCAGCCCTCGACGGCACTCCGCCGGCCGCTGTCCTAGGCTTCGTCGTTGACGCCGACGGGGCCGTCCTCGCTCACACCGCCCAGGGCCGCAGCCTGCGGCTCGCGATCGTGGATGGTGAGATCGAATTCCGCGACGGCGGTGCCCGGCCCGACGTGCTCCCGGCCCCGGCTGGGGCGCTTCCCGACGGAGCGGTCGAGACGGGATCGGGAGAGATCGCGGCCGCGTGGCTGATTTGCCCGACGGCGCGCTACGACCACGGTGTCTTGGGCGACGCCATCGAGGCTGGTGGCCTCCGCGCGCGATTCCGGGACGGAACGACAGCCGATATTCGCCTTGGCCCCGATCAGGTGTTCGAGGACCGCCTCGCGCGCATCGTCGACACCGACGGCGATGGGCCCGATGAGCTTCTGGTGGTGCGCAGCGATGTCGAGCGTGGCGCCGCGCTGGCCCTTTACGAGGCCTCCAGCGGGACCATCCGGCTGCTCACCGCGGCGCCTCCGATCGGTCGTGCGCATCGCTGGTTAAATCCGATCGGCGTCGCCGACTTCGACGGCGACGGGCGGCGCGAAATCGCGGCGATCCTCACTCCACACCTCAGCGGTCGCCTCACCCTCTACCGCCGGGCCGGGGCTGTTCTGGTGCCGCTCGCCGCCCGCGAGGGGTACTCCAACCACGCCATCGGCAGCCGTGAACTGGGGATGGCGGCGGTGGCGGATGTGGACGGCGATCGCGCAGCCGACGCGATTGTGCCTGTGCGAGGGCATCGTGAAGTGGCGGTCGTCACCTTCACCGACAATCGCATTGACGAACTCGGCCGGCTCGCACACGCCTTCCGGGTGGTCACGAACATCGTCGTCGGCCTGGTCTCCGGCGTCCGCGCGGCGGTATACGGCCTCTCTGACGGCTCGGTCGTCGTGTTGCGGCTGCCGACCGGCGACTAAGCGGATCAACGCCCGCCGCGCTTCGCCGAGTCTATTCGAGGATGAGAAGGACCTCGCCGTACTCGACCGGCGCACCATTGGCGATCAGAATCTGCGAGACCGTCCCGTCCCTCGGCGCCGGTATCGGGTTCATCGTCTTCATTGCCTCGACGATGAACAGCGTCTGTCCCTGAGTGACATTGGCGCCTGCGGTAACGAAGGGAGGGGCGCTGGGCTCGGGCGAGAGATAGACCGTCCCCACCATCGGAGAGGTCACCGCACCGGGGTGGCCGCTGTCCGCACTCGGGGCGGGAGCTGCGCCGTCGCCGCCACCGGGTGCCTCCGCGCCTGGCGCCGAATCGCCCGCCGGCGCCGGCGATGCCGCCGAGTTTCGCGCCACGCGGACACGGCGGCCGTTCTCTTCGACCTCGATCTCGCTCAGGCCGGTCTCCTCCAGGAGCGCGGTGAGCTCGCGAATCAGCGCCTTGTCGAGGGTCAGCTTGGCCATTTCCTCAGACCTTGGTCAATCGCGCCATCGCCTCCAGCGCCATCGTGTATCCGGCGCCGCCGAACCCGCAGATAATCCCGGTTGCGGCTTCGCTGACGTAGGAATGGTGGCGATAGGGCTCGCGGCCGAAGATGTTGGAAAGGTGGACCTCGATCACGGGCACGCCGCACGCGCGCAGGGCGTCGAGGATGGCGATCGAGGTGTGGCTGTAGGCGCCGGCATTCACGATCAGCCCCTCGGCGTTGCCGCGGGCCGACTGGATCCAGTTGACGAGCTCGCCCTCACTGTTGGACTGCCGCATATCGACGGCCAAGGACAGCTCGACGGCGCGCGCCTCGACCGCGGCGCGGATATCCTCGAGTCGCTCCTCACCATAAATCTCCGTCTCTCGGGTACCCACGAGATTTAGGTTGGGGCCATTCAGGATCAGGATAGTGGCGGTCATGGGCGCGAGACCGAAATCGTTGCCTGCCACAGGGTTAACACAGGCGGCCATGCCTGGCACGCTCAAAAAACGGCACGCGGACATCGTCGCGGTTTCACGCGATCTTAACCGATCGCGCTTATCGAGTGGGCGAAGCGTGCGGAAGGACAGCGGGCTGCGAGGCCATGATGACAACGCACTTCGAAGTGGCGCAGGGCATGGAGCGGAGGATGGTCGTGAAACTCCTGCGCTATTGGCGCGAGCTGGCCGGCGCCTCCCGCAGTTATCCCTCGCGCAGCGAACTCGATCCGCGGGCCATGGGCGATACCTGGCCCTCGTGTTTCGTGCTCGACCATTCCGAGGACCGGGACGATCCGGCGGTCGAATACGTCGGCGAAGCGCTGGGCGCGCTGTGCGGGGCGCCGGACGAGGGGACGCCAGCCTCGGCTATCGCGGCACAATCGCTCCTCGCCCATGCCGCATCCCGCGCCGGCACGGCGGTGTCCCTCAAGGTACCGATCGTCTTCGGCGGCGAGTTCCGAAGCCACGGAGGCGAATCGCTCCTCTACCGCGGCATACTTGCGCCGCTGGGGGTCGAGCCGAATGGCGTGACGCATCTCCTCGGCGCCGCCAGCGCGCGGGTCGGCCCGCCCGGTTGAACGGCCGAGGCAGCATCGCGATGACCGCCACCTCGACCGCCGCACGGGCGAGCGCCGCTGAGCCGACTTTCGGGCTCGCATACGCGATCTATGGCGAGCGCCAGGGCCGCTGGCGGCTCGACTCGCTATTCGATGACCGCGACCTCGCCCTATTCGAATCGCAGCAACTTGCCGGGAGCCGACATTACAGCGCCGTGAAACTGGAGAAGCGCGACCACGGAGCGGCGGACAACCCCATCCCGACGACGATTTACCAAAGCGGCGGTGCAACGGCGGCCAAAGTGGCGCCGCTCCGACCTGCCCGGGCAATCCGCCACCGCAGCGGCCGCGCCAAGGTCCTCGCCCTTGTTGGCCTAGCCCTCTTCGCAGTCGCGTTGGCACTCGTGCTGGGTATCACGCCCTAGACCGAGGCAGCCGCTCAAGGCCTTCTTCCGCGAACGCCGCACAGGCCAAGACAAAGCTTCATAATGCTCGGCTCGATAATATAGAGTCCGGTAAGTGGACCGGGCAGCAGTTGAAAGCGGCATCCGCTTTGACCATACTTGATCGCGAACCGGCCCCGCTCGCGGAAACTCGGAACTTGATCAACCTAACGGTAAACGGCGAGACACGTCAGTTCCCCGAGGCCCTTACCGTTGCCGGGCTGCTCGAGGAATTGAAGCTCGACGCCCGCAAGGTAGCGCTCGAGCGCAACCTCGAGATTGTGCCGCGCTCGCTCTACGGTGCGACCGGTCTGGATGAAGGCGATACCGTCGAGATCGTCCATTTCATCGGCGGTGGGGCCGAGGCGGCCGCACCCCTCGGTCGCGCAGACGCAGACGGCGATGCTTTGGTCGTCGCTGGCCGCCGCTTTTCCTCGCGCCTCATCGTCGGCACCGGCAAGTACAAGGACTTCGAGGAGACGCGGTCCGCGATCGAGGCCTCGGGCGCCGAGATCGTCACCGTGGCGGTGCGCCGGGTCAACGTCTCCGATCCCTCGCAGCCGATGCTGGTCGATTTCGTCGACCCCAAGACCTACACCTACCTTCCGAACACCGCCGGCTGCTACAGCGCCGAGGATGCGGTGCGGACGCTCAGGCTCGCCCGCGAGGCGGGCGGTTGGGATCTCGTGAAGCTCGAGGTGTTGGGGGATCAAAAGACGCTCTATCCTGATATGACCGAGACCTTGGCAGCGGCCGAGGCGCTGATCGCCGAGAAGTTCGAGGTCATGGTCTATTGCAGCGACGATCCGATCCTCGCCAAGCGGCTGGAGGAGATCGGGTGTTGTGCCATCATGCCGCTCGCCGCCCCCATCGGCTCGGGACTCGGAATCCAGAACCCGGTCAACATCCGGTTGATCGTCGAACAAAGCGAGGTGCCGGTGATCGTTGACGCTGGCGTCGGCACGGCCTCCGACGCCACGGTCGCCATGGAGCTTGGTTGTGACGGCGTGCTCATGAACACCGCCACCGCCGAGGCCAAAGAGCCGGTCATGATGGCTACGGCCATGCGCCATGCGGTCGCCGCCGGCCGCATCGCCTACTTGGCCGGCCGCATGCCGAAGAAGCTCTACGCCGATCCTTCCTCGCCGCTCTCGGGCCTGATCTAGCCCGCGATCCATCGGGCCACAGCGTGCCCCTTCCCGCAATCTCGCTCGTCATCTGGTTGTCGCTGTCGGCGGTGGCGGGCGCCGCGGGCGCCCAGGAATCGGAAGGGGCGGGTGCGCCACCCCCGGACGGCGCCGCGCTCACAAGCCGGGCCACGGCGCTCGCCGATGAACTGGAGTCCCGCGTTGGCGCGGCAGAGACACGCGCCGACGAGGTTGCGCGCCTCGCCGAGATGGTTGAGCAGATGATGGCGATCCTCGGCGATTCGCGTTCCACCAGCTCGGCGCGGCAGCAGATCATCGCCGACCTCTCGGCCGAGTTGGCCACCGCGCGGGCCGAGCGCGAAGGCGCGGTGACCACTCTTTCATCGACCCAAGCCGAGCGCGACGAACTGGCCCATGCGCTGGCCGCGGCGCGCTCGAGCGAGGAACAGCTCGAGCAGCAGGAAGCGACCTTGCGGGCGGCGCTCGACGAGCTTGAATCGAACGAGGCGCAGATCGCCGAGCTGTCCGCGTCGCTCGACGCCGAGAAGGTGGCGCGGGACGAGATGGCCGCCCTGACCGAGGAGCTCGATGGGCTTCGCTTGCATGTGACGGAGCTCGCGAGCGCACTCACGTCCGTGCGCGCCGAAGTTGCTGAAAAATCCGCAACCATCGGAGATCTCGAGCGCGCACTGTCGAGCACGCTCGCCCGCAAGGTGGAGGAGCTTGAGCGCTACCGCTCCGAGTTCTTCGGCAAGCTGCACCAGGTCATCGGCGACAGCCGCGACGTGCGGGTGGTGGGGGACCGGTTCGTGTTCCAGTCCGAGGTGCTGTTCGACAGGGGCTCGGCGGAGCTCGGCGACGAAGGCCGCGTGCAGATGGCGAAGCTCGCCGAAACCCTGCTCGAGGTGGCGGCCACGATTCCGAGCGACGTCGCCTGGGTGCTGCGGATCGACGGACACACCGACCGGCGGCCGATCGCCACGAGCTTGTTCCCGTCGAACTGGGAGCTATCGAGCGATCGCGCGATCTCGGTGGTTCGGTTTCTCAGCGAACAGGGAATAGCCGCGGATCGCCTGGCCGCCGCGGGCTTCGCCGAGTACCAGCCGTTGGACACGCGCGACGACGAAATCGCCTATCGCCGCAACCGCCGCATCGAGATCAAGCTGACCCAGCGCTAGGGATCGGCGTACCCCGCGGGATTCTACTTCAGCGTCAGCGTCTCCGCGCGCCGCTGCAGCAGCGTCAACGCTCGGTCGAGCCGCTCCACCTCGTCCGCCGTAAGCGCGGCGAGAAGGGCTGATTCGTAGGCGCGCACCGCCGGGATCAGGCGTCGGTAGATTGCCCGGCCCGCAGCGCTTAGTGCGAGCACCACGCGCCGCCGGTCGACGGAATCGGGGTGCCTTTTGATCCTTCCTGTTTGGTTGAGCCGTCCGACCGCGCGGCTGATCGTCACCTTGTCCATGGCGGTCCGGCGGCATACCTCTCCTGCGGTGATGCCGGGATGCCTGCCAAGGATGGCCATCACCCGCCACTCCGGGACGGTCATGGCGAATCGCACCGCGTAATGGGCGGCCAGCGCGCCGCTCAGGGTGTTGGTCAGGTGCGACAGTCGATAGGGCAGAAACTCTTCGAGCGCGAGCACGCCCTCCGCGGATTCTCGCTGGTGATGCATTTTCCGTTGTAATAGTTACAATCGTAACTAAATATCGGGATAGGAAGCTTGCGTCAAGCCGCGGGCGGGGAGAAGATTCGCGCATGTCAACGGGTAGCGACAATCCGATGGGCACCGACGGGTTCGAATTCGTCGAGTACACCGCTCCCGATCCCGGCGCGCTTGGTGCGCTATTCGAAAGCATGGGCTTCGCCGCCGTCGCGCGGCACCGCTCGAAGCGGGTTACGCTCTATCGCCAGGGCGACGCCAACTTCATCGTCAACGCCGAGCCGGAAAGCTTCGCCCAGGCCTTCGCCAGGGTTCACGGGCCAAGCATTTGCGCCATCGGCTTTCGGGTGCGCGATGCCGGGGCTGCGCACGCGCGCGCCCTCGATCTCGGTGCCCAGACCCACTCGGGACCGCTCGGGCCGATGGAGCTCAACATTCCCGCCATCAAGGGCATCGGCGGAAGCGCCATCTACCTGGTGGACCGCTACGGCCCGCAGAGCATCTACGACGTCGACTTCGTCCCCTTCGATGGCGTCGACCAGCGGCCCCGGGGCGTAGGGCTCTCAGCCATCGATCACTTGACCCACAACGTACATCGCGGACGAATGGACGAGTGGGCGCAGTTCTACGAGCGGCTGTTCAACTTCCGCGAGATTCGTTTCTTCGATATCGCCGGCCGGCACACCGGCCTCAAGAGCCGCGCCATGACCAGTCCTTGCGGCAAGATCCGCATTCCCATCAACGAATCGAGCGACGAGCGCTCGCAGATCGAGGAGTACTTGCGCGCCTATCGTGGTGAGGGCATCCAGCACATCGCGCTTGCCGCGGACGACATTTTCGCCGGGGTCGCGGGCCTCAGCGAGCGGGGGGTCGGCTTTATGGACGTTCCCGACGCCTACTACGAGGCGCTCGACGAGCGCGTTCCCGGCCACGGCGAAGACCTCGAGGCGCTGCGCCGCGGGCGAATCCTGGTCGACGGCGCGCCTGCGGCCGGCCAAGGGCTGCTGCTCCAGATTTTCACCGACACCGTGATCGGTCCGATCTTCTTCGAGTTGATTCAACGCAAGGGCAACGAGGGCTTCGGCGAGGGCAACTTCCAGGCCCTGTTCGAGGCCATCGAGCGCGACCAGATTGCCCGAGGCGTCTTGCGTGAGGACTGAGGGCGTACTACGAATGCGCGCATGAGGCGCTGGATTTCTTTTCCCCGCACGGAAGGCATCGCCTCGCGCCAGGCGCATACCGACATTCCCCCGGGTACATACGAACGCGAAATCGGGCGCGAGGGTTTCTCGGGGCCCGCCACGCACATCTATCACGTCCACCCTCCCACCGACTGGGTCGCCTGGGAAGGACCGCTGCGCCCGCGAGCCTTCGAGGTCACGAAACTCAAAGCGAGTTCCCCATCGCCGTGGGGCGCGACCACGATTCTTGAGAACACTCACGTGCGGCTCCGCCTGTGGCACGTCGAGTCCTCGATGGACCACCTGGTGCGCAACGGCGACGGTGACGACCTGTTGCTGGTCCATGAAGGCGAGGGCGACATCTTTTGCGACTTCGGCCACCTCGCATTTCACGACGGGGATTTCATCGTCGTGCCTCGCGGCATCAACTGGCGGATCGAGACCACGGTGCCGGCGACGCTGTTGCTGGTCGAGGCGACCAACGATTCATACCGTCTCCCCGATCGCGGCCTGGTCGGCGAGCATGCAATATTCGATCCCGCAGTGCTCGACACGCCAGTGCTGGACAGCGCCTTCCGCAACCAGCAAAGCGAAGACGAAGAGTGGCGGGTGGTGATCAAGCGGCACGAGGCGCTCTCGAGCGTGACCTATCCGTTCAATCCCCTGGACGCCGTCGGATGGAAGGGTAACGCGCTGCCGGTGCGGCTCAACTGGCGCGAGATCCGCCCGCTGATGAGCCACCGCTATCACCTGCCCCCCAGCGCCCACACCACTTTCGTCGCCGAGCGCTTCCTGGTTTCAACGTTCGTGCCGCGGCCGCTCGAGAGTGACCCCGGCGCGCTCAAAGTGCCGTTCTTTCACTCCAACGACGATTACGACGAAGTCATCTTCTATCACCGCGGCGCCTTCTTCAGCCGCGACAATATCGGTCCCGGCATGATCACCCTGCATCCCGCCGGCGCACTCCACGGGCCCCACCCGAAGGCCTTCGCCGTGGGTGCGAGCCATGGCCGCACCGAGACCGACGAGGTCGCCGTCATGATCGACGCCCGAGACTCGCTCGACGTGACCGAGGCGGCCGCCACCGTTGAATGGCCGGGCTACGTCGATTCGTGGCGCAAGGAAGAGCCGCCTCGCAAGAAGAAAGCGGCCAAGAAACGGTGAAGCTCGGCTCGCTCCGGGCTGGCGGTCGTGACGGCCAGCTGATCGTCGTCTCCACCGACCTCGAGCGCGCCGTCGCCGTCGCCGACATCGCGTCAACCCTGCAGGCCGCGCTCGATGATTGGCCGCGCGCCAAGGGCGAACTCGCCCGCCGCGCCGAACAGTTGAACGCGGGACAGTGCGCCGATGCCATCGCACTGGATCCCGCCGCGCTCGCCGCGCCCCTTCCCCGCGCCTACCAGTGGGCCGATGGGAGTGCCTACCTCAACCATGTCGAGCTGGTACGCCGGGCGCGCGGGGCCGAGATGCCGCCGCAGCTATGGACCGACCCGCTGATGTACCAGGGCGGCTCCGACGGCATGTTGGGGCCGTGTCAGGACATTGCCGCCGCCTCCGAGGATTGGGGAATCGATTTCGAGGCCGAGGTCGCCGTCATCACCGACGACGTGCCGATGGGGGTGAAGGCCGATGCTGCCTCGGCACACATCGTGCTGGTGGTGCTGGTCAATGATGTGAGTCTTCGCAACTTGGTGCCCAACGAGCTCGCCAAGGGATTCGGCTTCTTCCACGCCAAGCCGGCCTCGGCGTTCTCGCCTGTCGCGGTGAGCCCGGACGAGCTGGGCGAGGCCTGGGATGGCCGTGTCGTCCACCTGCCACTCCTGAGCGAGCTCAACGGTACCGCGTTTGGCCGGCCCGACGCTGGAACCGACGTTGCCTTCGACTTCCCGGCGCTGGTCGCGCATGCGGCCAGGACCCGCGCGCTCGGGGCCGGCACCATCGTCGGCTCGGGCACCGTGTCCAACCGCGATCGGGCGGTCGGCGCCTCGTGCCTCGCCGAGCGGCGTATGATCGAGACCCTCGAAGAGGGCGCGCCCAAGACCCCGTTTCTGCGCTTCGGCGACCGTGTGCGCATCGAGATGCTCAACGCCGCGGGAGACTCGATCTTCGGCGCCATCGACCAGCGGGTTGTACCCTGGAGGCCGGCCTGAAGCTCTACGGCTATTTCCGTTCCTCAGCCAGCTATCGGGTGCGCATTGCGCTCAACCTGAAGGGGCTCGACTACCTGGCGCTTCCCGTGCACCTCCGCCGCGGCGAGCAGCACGAGCCCGAGTACCGGCGCCTCAACCCGCAGGCCCGAGTCCCGGTACTGGCCGACGGCGACGCGGTATTGACGCAGTCCTTGGCGATCGTCGAGTACCTCGAGGAAGTGCGGCCCGAGCCGCCGCTGTTGCCGCCGGACCCGGCGGCGCGCGCGCGCGCCCGGGCGCTCGCCCAGATCATCGGCTGCGACATCCAGCCCTTGCAGAACCTGATGGTACTCAACTACCTCAGCGGCGAGCTCGGCCATGACCAAGACGACATCGGCGGCTGGTGCCGCCACTGGATCGAGCGCGGGCTCGGCGATTTCGAGGCCTCGATCACCGGCCACCCGATGACCGGTGAGTACTGCCACGGCGCGGCTCCGGGCCTTGCCGACATCGCGCTGGTGCCACAGGTCTACAACGCGCGCCGTTTCAACTGCGACCTCTCGGCCTGCCCGACGGTGCTCCGTATCGATTCCGCCTGCCGCGCGCTGCCCACTTTCGAGGCCGCCGCCCCGGAGAACCAGCCCGACGCCGAATGACCGTGCTATCGGTTGATGTTGGCCGTTGCACGTAGTACGTTTCTGCCCTGATCAAGACGTGGCGCAATGAGGCGAGCCGCCGGGTTTGGGAAGGCGGGCGCCCGAACCGCTTCCGAGGAGTCGATGTCGAAAAGGCGGTTGACCTTCTACTCGCCCTAAACGTGGCAAAGTCGTTGAGGAGCCTGAGCCCGCTACGAAGTGTCGGACTGCACAAACTCAAAGGCGACCGCAGGGGACAATGGGCGATGCGTAATCAACGGACCATGGCGCATCTGTTTCTACTTCGATAACGGCAACGCCTACGAGGTAGAGATAACTGACTATCACCGAGGTTGAAGCGATGACCCCTGTTGCACACCCAGGCCGTCTGTTGAAGCAGGAGCTGTCTGCGCGCAAACTGAGCGCCAACCGGCTCGCCATCGACATCGGCGTGCCTTCGGGCCGGATCACCGATATCCTGAACGGACGCCGCGCGATCAGCGCCGATACGGCGTTGCGGTTGGGCCGATACTTCGGAAATGAGCCGCAATTCTGGCTCGGGCTCCAGTCCCAGTACGAGATCGCGCAGGTCGAGCGCGAGCGCGGTGATGAGATTTCCAGGCGCGTGCGTCCGGCGAGCGAAGCCGCCTGAGCGACCTACGAGCCGGCGCGGACCTCGGCAATGATGGCGCGGAAGGAATCGATGTCGATCGCGTCGGGGATCACGACCTCACCGATGATAAAAGTGGGTGTTCCATCCACACCCAGCGCGCCGGCCAGAACGTAGTTGCCTTCGATCACGGCGTCGATCTCGGGCGAGTCCATGGCCGCGCCGAGGCGCTCGGCATCGAGACCGACCTCTGCCGCGATCTGCAAGACCGCGTCCTTGTTGAGAACTCCCCGGGCGCTCATCAAAGCGCTGTGAAAGGCTAAATACTTTGTTGGATCAAGGCGTTGGGCGACGATCGCGGCGCGGCTCGCGACCAAGGAATCGGGGCCGAGGACGGGGAATTCCTTGAACACGATGCGCACGTTCGCGTCCTCACCCAGGATGGTCTGCACCGCTTCCAGCGAGCGCCGACAGTAGGGGCAGCGGTAGTCGAAGAACTCCACGATGGTCACGTCGCCATGTGGATTGCCGGCGACGTGCGAGTTGACGTCGGCGTACAGTGCGTCGCGGTTTTCGACGACTGCCGCCCGCCGATCGGAGTCTTGTTGCGCGCGTTCGCGCTCCTCGAGACGCTGCACGGCGCGCAGGATCACCTCGGGGTTGTCGAGGATGTAGTCCTCGATCACCTGCTCGATCGCCTCGATCTCCCCGGGCGAGAGCGCGTCTTGCGCCTGGACCGGCGCCGCCCATACGCCCAGCGAAAACGCCACCGCCGCAAGGCGCAACCACCCCTGCCGCATCCCGCTCATTCTCTTATGTCCGTCGCCTAAATTCGGCGCGCCATGATGCGCAGCCCCCCGCGCGCGTGCAAATCGCAAAAAATTGATCGCCATCGCGAATCCTTCGCGCCCGTTCCCGGAACCGAAAGCTCAGGCGATATGTTCCACGTCCGTTCTTGATATCATCGTTCCGTTATAGTATGATTATGTTCACAAAACCCAAGATAAGATAGGAGATGGCCATGATTCACCGAACCAGGATGCCGAGCCTGGAGCAAACCTACGAACTGTTCGACGACCCCCGCTACCTGGAATCGAAGGGTCCCGACCACGAAGCCTATATCGCCATGGCCAATCGACTGCAGAACTTTCACATCAGCCCCGAGATACTGGCCTATGCCCGAGCCCTTCCAATTCGGCCGGCCGATCACACCGCGCCTCCCGGTCGGCGCGGGCGGCGTCAATCACCCTCAGGACGTGGCCGAGCTCAGCGACGGCCTGCTCTCGCTAGGCGGCCTCGGCCTCTCGGGCTGGCTGCCGCGCACCGATGTGCCGAACTCGAAGCTCAACGCCGCCATCGTCGACTTCCAGCGCCTGAACAATCTCAAGCCCGACGGGCTCGTCAACCCCGATGGCCCGACCATCGGCGTGCTCAACGGCTACCTGCCGCTGCTGCAAGCGCCTGAAACCATCGCACGCGCGCCGACGTATGAGGCGGCGGTGCCAAACCAAGGATCTCAGCCACCGCCGGGTCGCCCAATCACCGCCCCTGGCATGGGCGACGCGCTGGCGCGGAGCCGCGCCGAGAGGCGGGCGTCGCGGGACGACACCCAAGCGTTTCTGGTGGCTCAAGCGTCCCTCAGTCCTCCTCGGTCGCGTTCAGGATGTCTTGGGCCTTGAGCCAGCCCGGCGAGCCTTCGGCGAGGCGGCCCTGCGCGCGCTCGGCCTGGCGGCGCGCCTCGTCATTTCGCCCCCGCAGCAGGTACTCCTCGGCGGTCGCCAGCGCCGACATGCCGAGATCGCCGGCGCGGCCATAAACGACAGCCAGCTGGTGCCAGACGCCGGGGTGGCCGCTTTCGTCGCGTACCGCGACCTCGAGATGGCGGATGGCTTCGGCGTGCAGCGTGGGATCGTCGGCGGCGATTTGGACCCTGGCCAGCCCTAGGCGCAACAGTCCGGACTCTGGCTTCAGCGCAACCGCCCGCTCGTACGATGGGAGCGCCGCCAGCCCGCGCCCGTTCTCGAACAGCATCTGCCCCTTCAGCTCGTGAAAATAGGGGTTGTGGGGGTGCGCCGCCAAGAGCGCATCGATCTCGGTGAGCGCCTTGGTCAGCTCGGGAATGCGGTAGTAGGCGATGGCCCGCGCGTAACGGCCCTCGATGCTCTGGTCGGTTTTCGGATAGGCCTTTACCGCGCGCCTTGGGGAGCGAAGGAAGCCGATCAGCTTCGCCTTCATGCGGCGGTGCGTCGCAAACGACTCGGGCGAGTCCGAGCGCGCCGAGTGGGCAGAGCCCGCGATGTGGTTGCGCACCGTTCGCAGCCGTTCGCGTGTGAGCGGATGCGAGCGCACGTAGGGATCCTGCGATTCCTGTAACAACGCCTCCTGGTCGCCCAGTATGTCGAGGAAGGTCAGCAGTCCGGTCGCTGACTGACCGGTCGAGTCCAGAAGTTTGAGCGCGGCCTGGTCGGCCGCCGATTCCTGGGTCCGGCTGTACTGCAATAGCTTTGTTTGAGTGAGCCGGGCGCCGCCGAGAATAATTGCGCCGGCCACGTCGCCGCGCCCGCTCGCCGCCGCCGCGACGCCCAGCACCGCCGCCAGAATCGACTGGGCCGTGGCGGTGCGCAGCGCATCGTGCGCCCGGGCGAGGTGCCCGCCGACGATGTGGCCGACCTCGTGGGCGAGCACGCCGGTGATTTGGCCGGGGCTTTCGCTTGCAAGCAAAAGCCCGGTAAACACGAAGATCTTTTGTCCGCCGGCGACGAAGGCGTTGAGCTGGCTGGAGGCCACGATATGGACCTCTACCGCTTCGGCGCTGAGTCCCGCGGCGCTGAACAGTGGTGCCGCGTAGCCGCGAATGGTATCTTCGATTTCGGCGTCGCGGATGATCGACAACTGCTGGGCCGCCGCCGCATCGAAGGGGGCGGCCAAAGCATGCACCAGCGCCAGCACCACGGCACCTGGGCGGAGTATATCGTTGCGGAGAGCCACGCCTTTTCGAATCCCTGTCCAGCGTAGGTCTCGGGTGTATGCGCGTCAATGTGTCCGCCGTGGCGCGGTTGCGGCGCTGTTGTGCCTGACCCTTGGTCTCATGGGATGCGGGCGCTCGGCGCCACAGGTGGGAGAGCCGGGTGAGATTTCAGGGTTCATCGGTGGAGCCGCCGCGGACGCGCCGCGGGCTGCCATCGTTGCCCGCGAAGTCCTTTCCGGCGGCGGCACCGCGGTCGATGCCTCGGTCGCCGCGTACTTCACCCTCGCCGTCAGCTACCCGGTCGCCGCTGGGCTCGGCGGGGGAGGGGTGTGCATGGTGTACGACGCACCCAGCGAAACCGCCAGCAGTCTCGAGTTTCTTCCGCGTTCGCCGGCCGCCGGGGGCGCGGTCGCCGTGCCCGGCGCGGTACGGGGCATGGCCGCGCTCCACGCTCGCTACGGGCGCTTCGACTGGCAGGATCTGCTCGGCCCGGCCGAGCGTTTCGCCCGCGAGGGCCACTCGGTCTCGCGCGCCTTGACCGGCGCGCTGGCGAAGTCGGCGCCGCAGATTCTGGCGAACCAGGATATGCGAGCGATCTTCGGCCGCGACGAAGGGGTGGTCGAAGAGGGCCAGATGCTGGTCCAGATCGAACTCGGGGCGGTCATCCGTCAAATCAAGCTGCGTGGCTCGGGGAGCTTCTACCTGGGCCAGACGGCGGGCCTGCTGGTCGAGGGCATCGAGGCCGCCGGGGGACGGGTCACGGCCGAGGATCTCCGCACCTATCAGCCGGTTTGGCACGAGGTCGAGGCGATGCGCTTAGGCGCTCGCGACCTCTACACGGTCACGGCGCCCCCGGTCGGTGGCGTTCTTGCCGGCCAGATGTGGGCGATGCTTGCCGATGCCGACCGTTACGCCGAGACCGCCGCGGACGAGAGGCCGCACCTCCTGGCGGAGGTATCGGCGCGAGCGTTCGCCGACCGCGCGGCCGATCCGGCCGCGAACCGACTATCGGTGTTTCGCGCCCACTCCCTGGTTTCGAGTTACCGACCCGAGGTTCACACGGTGCTGAGGGTAGCGGATGCGGTGCCCTGGGGGAGCCATCCCAATGGGGCCGACGGCTACACCACGAGCTTCGTAGTCGCCGATCGCGGAGGATCGGTGGTGGCTTGTGGCTTTACGATGAACGGGCCCTTCGGCATGGGCGGCATGGCGCCGATCACCGGGATCGCACTGGCGCCGGCGGCAACCGCGGATTCGTCGGCCTACCTTGGACCGGTACTGGTCGGCGATCGTGAGATCGGCGGCATCGTCTACGCCGCGGCGGCCTCGGGCGGGGCTTCCGCGCCGGCGGCAATGATACGGAGCACGTTCGCCGCCTTGTACGACCGCGCACCACTTGACCAGGCTATCGCCGGGCCGCGGGTGTTTCACCCCGGCGTCCCCGATCAACTCTACTACGAGCCTGCCCTCGACAAGGCCGCGCTTGCCGCGCTGTGGGAACGCGGGCATTTCTATCGGCCGGCGTCCGAACTGGGCCTGGTCAACGCCATGCGCTGCCTCGGCGGGATCGTCCGCCGGCCCGCGACCTGCAGCTTCGAGGTCGATCCTCGCGGCTTTGGGCTCGCGCTCGGCGGAGGCTCGTGAGAGCTTGCCGGTGAAGGCATCGCGGCGCGGCGCGGTGTCGCCGTTTCATGCCATGGAAGTCTTGAAGGCGGCCAACGCCGCCGACGACGCGGGCAAGGCCGTGGTCCACATGGAGGTTGGCGAGCCCACGAGCGGCGCGCCGGTTCGCGTTCGCGAGGCTGCGAAGGCTGCGGTTTCGAGCGTCCACCTGGGGTACACCGAAGCGCTCGGGCTACCCGCCCTCCGCGAGCGCATCGCACGCCACTACGGCGAGCGCTATGGAATCGAGGTGCCGAGCGAACGCATAGCGGTGACGACGGGCTCTTCGGGGGCCTTTCTGCTGACCTTTCTAAGCGCCTTCGATCCGGGGGACCGGATCGCCCTGGCGACGCCCTCCTATCCCGCGTACCGAAATATTCTGACTGCCCTCGCCCTCGATCCGGTCCTGCTGGCGGCGGGACCGGAGACCCGCTTTCAGCCCTCGCCGGCGCTGGTTGACGTAGCGGGCGGGCAGATCGCCGGGCTGCTCGTCGCCTCGCCGGCAAATCCGACCGGCAGCATGATGGATCCGGCCGCCTTCCAGGAGATCATCGCCTATTGTGCCGAACGGGGCGTTCGCTTCATCTCGGACGAGATCTATCACGGCATCACCTACGAACGTCCCGCCGAGACTGCGCTGCGCTATGGCGACGACGTAGTCGTCATCAACAGTTTCTCGAAGTACTTCTGCATGACCGGGTGGCGGCTGGGCTGGATAGTGGTGCCCGAGGATCTGACGCGGCCGGTCGAACGGCTGGCACAGAACCTCTTCATCTCGCCGCCGGGACTGTCGCAACATGCGGCCCTCCACGGCTTTGACTGCGGCGAAGAGTTGGACGCCAACGTCGCCCGCTACGCCCGCAACCGGGCGAAACTGCTGGCCGCGCTTCCAGGCATGGGCTTCGGCGACATGGCGCCGGCGGACGGCGCCTTTTACGTCTTCGCCGACGTCAGCGGGCTGACCGGCGACAGCGCCGAGTTCTGCCGTCGCATGCTGGACGAGGCAGGCGTGGCGGCGACGCCGGGAATCGATTTCGACGTCGAGCGTGGCCACCGCTACCTCCGGTTTTGCTTTGCCGGAACAACCGAAGACGTCGACGAAGCGGTGCGGCGTCTCGGTGCTTGGCTCGGGTAGCGGCGCCTCTTTGGCCTCAGCCCTGGACGGTCGCGCGTCGCCACCAGCCGCGGCGCCGCGGCTCTGAGGCGGCCTCCGCAACGTCGGCGGCGACTTGCGGTTGCCCGACTTCGTCCGTCGGCATCGCCGCCTCGGGCGATGGCGCAGGTTCCAGCGCGGTCGCGACCGGCGCCACAGGTCCGGGTGCGTCGACCGTCGCCTCATCGGCGCGTCCCGACGGCTGCTCTTGGGGCTCGACGTCCGCCACCGCATCCGCTCCGAGATCATCAACCGAAATCTCGTCGGCCGGCTCGCCCGCCGCGGTGGGTGGGGCGACGGCCGTCCGCTCGGCGTTCCTGGGCCGGCGAGCACGTCTTCGCCGCGGCTTGCGTGGGGCCGCCTCCCCAACCGGAGCGGCGTCTGGCGGCGCTCCTTCGCTGACTTGCGCCAGATCGCCCCCATCGCCGGGCTCGGCGGCGGTCGGAGCCGCCGCGGCATCGCCCTCGCGTGCGCCCCGCGTGCGCCGGCGCCCCCCGCGTCTGCCGCGGCGCCGACGTTTCTTCTGCGCTTGCTCGTCCTCGACCTCGTCGTCGTCGCGCTCGGGCACAGCGTCGAGGTCTGCCTCGGCCTCGCTCGTCGCGGGCGCGTCGGCATCGCTGACAGGTGCCGCTCGCGCGGACCGGAAAGCGCCGCGCTCGAGCCGATATTCGGGCGCGACTAGACTGTCGTCGGGGGCCATGACGATCTTCACGTTGTATCGCGTTTCCAGCGAGTCGAGCGTCAACCGCTTCTCGTTCAACAGATAGATCGCCAGCCGCGCCGCCAGATAAACCGTGACATCATAATCGGGGTTGCGCGACGCTTCTTCCTCGAGCGCCCGCAGGATCTGCAGCGCCGCCGATTCGGTCGAACGGACGACGCCGTTGCCCGCGCAGCTAGGGCAAACCGTGGTGCTTGCCTCCAGCACGCTGGTGCGAAGCCGCTGGCGCGACATCTCCATCAGGCCGAAGGCGCTGATGCGGCCCACCTGAATACGTGCGCGGTCGCTCTTCAGCGAATCCTTGAAGCGGCGTTCGACGGCGCGGACGTTGCGCATATGGGTCATGTCGATGAAATCGATCACGATGAGTCCGGCAAGGTCACGGATTCGCAGTTGCCGCGCCACCTCCTCGGCGGCTTCGAGGTTCGTCTTCTGCGCCGTTTCCTCGATGTTGCGCTCCTTGGTGGCGCGGCCCGAGTTGACGTCGATGGCGACCAGCGCTTCGGTGGCGTTGATGACGATGTAGCCGCCCGACCTAAGCTGAATGGTGGTGTCGTGAATGGAATCGAGCTCGCGTTCCACCTGGAAGTGCTGGAACAAGGGCACGGCGTCCTCGTAGGGCTGCACCCGCTTGGCGTGACTCGGCATAAGCGCGCGCATGAACCCCTTGGCGGTGCGGTATCCCTCCGGGCCCTCGACCAGAATCTCGCTCACGTCCTTGGCGTGGAGATCGCGAATCGAGCGCTTGATGAGGTTCGCCTCCTCGTGGATCAGCGACGGTGCGGTTGAGCTCAGGGTCCGCGTGCGTATGGTGTCCCACAAACGAACGAGATACTCATAGTCGCGCCGGATCTCCGCCTTGTTCCGCTCCATGCCGGCGGTGCGAACGATGAGGCCCATGCCGTCGGGGATGTCGAGGCTGCTCATCACCGCTTTCAATCGGCTGCGGTCCGTCGTGTCGACGATCTTGCGGCTTATGCCACCGCCCTGCGGGGTGTTGGGCATCAGTACGCAATAACGGCCGGCCAACGACAGATACGTCGTTAGCGCCGCGCCTTTGTTGCCGCGCTCCTCCTTGACAGCCTGTACGAGGAGGATTTGGCGTCGCTTGATGACCTCCTGAAACTTGTACGGTCGACTGCGCTTCTTCTGTCGTGCCCGCGCGTCGTCTATATCGTCGTCACCGCCCACTGACTCGACGTCCTCGAGCGCCGCTTCGGATTCGGATTCCGACTTGGCGTCTGGACCCTCGGCGTTGTCTTCGGCGCTGGCCTCAGCTGCCTCTGGCTCGTCGACACCGGGTTCCCCCGGAGCGGTCGCCTCCGCGGCCTCGGACCGGATATCCTCCGCGTCCTCCTCCGCCGTCTGCTCGGCTTCACGTTCCAACAAGGCCTGCCGGTCCTCGATCGGAATCTGGTAGTAGTCGGGGTGGATCTCGTTGAAGGGCAGGAACCCGTGGCGGTTGCCACCGAAGTCGACGAAGGCCGACTGCAGCGAGGGCTCAACGCGGGTCACCTTCGCCAGGTATACATTGCCTCTCAGGGGTTTTCTGGTGGCCGATTCGAAGTCGAATTCTTCGAGTCGGCTACCGCGAACCACGGCCACCCTTGTTTCCTCTGGGTGGGCCGCGTCAATTAGCATGCGCGCAGCCATTGGAAGTTCTCCGGGACGGGCGCGACCCGCCCTGCGAACAGGGGGCGGTGGCCCGTCGTTTTATGCGAGGCCGGCGGCGCCCTATGCCTGACGTCGGCCACCGGAGTGGGTAACGCCTCGGCCCGGGCTGCCGTAGTCCCTGCGACGGGACCGGCCTCGGATTCCACATTCACCTCGCACCGGCCCGGGCATGCGGCGCACCACTCGACGCGCCAGCCCATGACCTTGCCGGTGACCGCCAAGCCCTCGGCGCGTCGTCCGATCAACGGGCGGCGCTTTCGCCTCGGAGCAGGGGCGGCTGAGGCAGTTCGCAACCGCGATCATAAGTCACCGTGTGTGCCCGCGACAATCCGTTTGTCGGCGCCGACTCCGCATCCGGATAGAAATCGAGCCCCCGCGGGGATATTGTGTCACGCCGATTGTCGTTATATGTAGTAGTTGCCCAGGGAGGCACCACTACATGTTCCCTGCTTGGAGCTTGATTCGCAGAGGCGCGTTGACCTGCTGCACGCTCATGCTGGTGGCGACGCAGGCCGCGGCCGGGGCTGTCGTGACGGCGGTCCGCACCGGCGAACACGCCTCGATGACCCGGTTCGTGCTGGAGCTCAGCGAGGCGGTCGAGTACGAGGTGTTCACGCTCGATAAGCCCTACCGTGTGGTGATCGATTTCCCGGACGTTACATGGCGCATCTTCGGTGGCGAGGTGGTCGAGACCGGCGGCCTGATCGAGAGTTTTCGTTTCGGTAGTTTTCGCGCCGGCGTCGAACGCTTGGTGCTCGACGTTTCCGGCCCGGTGGAGGTTCGCAATGCGTTCATCCTGCCGCCGCAAGGGCAAATCCCATATCGCTTCGTTCTAGATGTCGCGAGCGTCAGCGCCGCGTCCTTCCAGGCCTCGCCGCCCAGCGCGCCCCCCGATTCGCTCGGCGAAACGCAGGCTAGCCCCAGCGGCAAGCGCGTGGTCGTCCTTGATCCGGGGCACGGCGGGGTCGATCCGGGGACCATCGGGGTGAACGGAATCCACGAGAAAGACGTGACCTTGGCGCTTGCGCGCGAGCTAAGGACGAGGTTGGTGGCTGGCGACCGATACCATGTGCTTATGACCCGCGACGCCGATGTTTTCGTCAAGCTCCGCGATCGCGTATCCAAGGCCCGCGACGCCGCCGCCGAGCTGTTCGTTTCCCTTCACGCCGACGCCATCAAGAACCGGCGGCACCGGGGCGCCTCGGTCTACACCCTTTCCGAGGATGCCTCCGATGGTGAGGCGGCCGCTTTGGCCGAGAAAGAGAACCGGGCCGACATCATCGCCGGCCTCGATCTCTCCGGGCGAGATGACGTGGTGTCCCAGATTCTCATCGACCTCGCCCAGGGCGAGACGATGAACCTCTCAGTCCAGTTCGCCAACCTGCTGATTCCCGAGATCGCGAAGAACGCGGCGGTGCTGCGAAACTCGCGGCGCCAAGCGGGTTTTGCGGTGTTGAAGGCGCCGGACGTACCCTCGGTGCTGGTCGAGCTTGGCTATCTGTCGAACTCCGAGGACGAGGCGCTGCTGTCTTCAGCCACGGGCCGCGCCCTTTTGGTCGAAGCGCTGGTCCGCGGAATCGACCGGTTCTTTGACGACTAGACGCGCACGAATAGCCACACCTCGGCCACATTTGGCGAATATGGTAAGTTTTTGGCGATTCGACCGCCGCCAGCCACCGACCGATCATGCGTACCCTGAACGTGCTGGGAGTGTTGTTCGCCGTAGTATTGGTGTTGGCCCTTGCCGGCGCGGGCGGCGGCATATTCGTATTCTCGCACTACGGGCGTGACCTGCCGCAGTACGATCAGCTCAAGGACTACGAACCGCCGACGGTGACCCGCGTGCATGCGGGCGACGGTCGGCTGTTGGCCGAGTACGCAAGGCAAAAACGGGTCTTCGTCCCGGTCGAAGCCATGTCCAAGCGCCTGATCAACGCGTTCCTCGCGGCCGAGGACAAGAACTTCTATAGCCACTTCGGTGTGGACCCGATGGGCATCCTGCGCGCCGGGATCACCAACCTCAGGCGCCTTGGAGACGTCGACCGGCGGCCGGTTGGCGGCTCGACGATCACCCAGCAGGTGGCGAAGAACTTCCTCTTGTCCAACGAGGTCTCTATCGAACGCAAGATCAAGGAGGCGATTCTGGCGATCCGCATCGAGCGCGCGCTCGATGACAAGGACCGCATTCTCGAACTCTATTTGAACGAGATCTACCTCGGCTACGGTTCCTACGGCGTGGCCGCGGCGGCGCTCAACTACTTCAACGCCTCGCTCGACGAACTTGACCTGGCCGAGATCGCCTACCTCGCCGCGCTCCCCAAGGCGCCCAGCAACTACGACCCGGTGCACAACGCCGATGCCGCCAAGGTCCGGCGCGACTGGGTTATCGCGCGCATGCTGGAAGAGGGTTTCGTGTCGGCCGAGGATGCGGCGCTCGCACAGGCGCAGGCCCTGGAAGTCCGTCCGCGCGGCGAGGCCGATTTCGTGAACGCCCCGCACTTCGCCGAGGAGGTGAGGCGCGAACTCTCTGAGCGTTATGGCGAGAAGGCGCTCTACGAGGGTGGGCTTTCGGTTCGCACCACGATGGACCCGCGCCTGCAAGCCTTGGCCGAGCAGGCGCTGCGCGAGGGTCTGATCGCCTACGACCAGCGGCACGGCTGGCGCGGGCCGATCGGGCGCATCGCGCTCGGCGTCGATTGGCCGAGGCAGCTGGCCCAGATCGAACGGCCGCCCGCACTTGGCGATTGGCGACTTGCCGTGGTTCTCGGGATCTCGGACCGCGCCGTGGAGGTGGGGCTCGATGACGCCACGCGCGGCTTCGTCCCGCTCGACGAAATGATTTGGGCGCGGCCGTGGCTCGAGGGTCAATTGCTCGGCCCCCAGGTAACCCATCCTCGACAGGTGGTTGCCCGCGGCGACATCATTGCGGTGGAGGGCTTGGCCGACGCACCTCCAGGGACTTTTCGCCTCCGCCAGATACCCGAGATCAACGGCGCGGTAGTGGCTCTCGATCCGCATACCGGTCGGGTGCTCGCGCTGGCCGGCGGCTATCGCTTCGAGGCGAGCGAGTTCAATCGCGCCACGCAGGCGCTCCGTCAACCCGGCTCGTCGTTCAAGCCGTTTGTCTACGCGGCCGCGCTCCAGCACGGCTTCACGCCGTCGAGCCTGATCCTCGACGCCCCCTTTGTCATCGACCAAGGACCCGGGCTCGGCAAGTGGAAGCCCGCCAACTACACCCGCAAGTTCTACGGCCCCTCGACGCTCAGGCTCGGGATCGAGAAATCACGCAACCTGATGACCGTGCGACTGGCCCAGTACATCGGCATCGAAAGGGTGATCGAATCGGCGGTCCGTTTCGGCGTCGTAGATTCGATGCCGCCCATCCTGTCGATGGCGCTCGGGGCCGGTGAGACCACGTTGATGCGCATGACCGCGGGCTACGCCATGTTCGTCAACGGCGGCAAACGCATTACCCCGACCTTGATCGACCGCATCCAGGACCGCCGCGGCCGAACCGTCTTGCGCCATGACGACCGCCCCTGCCGGGGCTGCGTGTCGACCGCGTGGCGCGGACAGTCCCCGCCGGCGATCCCCGATTCCCGCGCCACCGTGGTTGATCCGACCACCGCGTACCAGATGGTTTCGCTGCTCGAGGGCGTGGTTCGGCGCGGGACCGGCCGCCGCATCGCCGCCCTCGGCATCCCGCTCGCCGGCAAGACCGGGACCACCAACGAGAGCAAGGACACCTGGTTTATCGGCTTCTCGCCCGACCTCGCGGTCGGTGTGTATGTCGGCTTCGACGAGCCGATCAGCTTGGGAAGGGGTGAGACTGGATCGAGCGTGGCGGCGCCGATCTTCAAAGACGTAATGGCCGCGGCGCTCGGCGACGAGCCCGCGATTCCCTTCCGCATCCCGAGCGGCGTACGCTTGGTGCGAGTCTCCGCGGCGACCGGCCTGCCGGCCCAGCCCAGCGATCAGGACGTCATCTTCGAGGCCTTCCGGCCGGGCACCGAACCGGATGTGGATCGTCCGGTCCTCGATGGCTCCGAGTTTGCCACCGGGGTGACTCCACGCGAGGCCACGAGCGGACTATATTAGGGCCACGGTAGTCCAGGGAGGCCAGCGCGTGCGCGCCGATATCGCTGCGCTCAACGATGAGATCGAGCAGGGCCTAGAGCGCCTCAGGGGGCGTCTTTGACTGGGACAACGCCCTAGCGCGCCTCGCCGAGCTCGATTCTCGGGCCGAAGATCCAACCCTCTGGGACGACCCGCAGGCAGCGCAGACGGTGATGCGTGAGCGCACCCGGCTGACCGAGGCCATCGAGCGCTGCCGCGCGGTCGACAGCGAGTTTCGAGAGACCGTCGAGCTAATTGCGCTTGGCGAGTCCGAGGGCGACGCGGCGATCGCGGCCGAGGCCGAGGCGGCACTCGGCGAGCTCCGCGACCGGCTCGAGACCCAGGAGCTCGAGAGTTTGCTATCGGGCGAGGCGGACGCCAACGACGCCTATCTCGAGGTGCACGCCGGGGCGGGTGGAACCGAGAGCCAGGACTGGGCCGAGATGCTGCTCCGCATGTACACCCGCTGGGCTGAAAAGCGCGGCCTCAAGGTGGAGTGGGTCGCCGAGAGCCCGGGCGAAGAGGCCGGCATCAAGTCGGCCACCGTCGTCGTCAAGGGCGGCAACGCCTACGGCTGGCTGAAGACGGAAAGCGGGGTGCATCGGCTGGTGCGGATCTCGCCGTTCGATTCGAACGCGCGCCGCCACACAAGTTTCGCAAGCGTCGGCGCCTATCCGGTGATCGACGAGACGATCAAGGTCGAGATCGCCGACAAAGACATGCGGATCGACACCTATCGCGCTTCCGGCGCCGGTGGCCAGCACGTCAACCGGACCGACAGCGCGGTGCGCATAACCCACCTGCCGAGCGGCATCGTGGTGCAGTGCCAGAGCGATCGCTCGCAGCATCGCAATCGCGCCGCGGCGATGGCAATGCTGCGCGCCAGGCTCTACGAAACCGAGCTACAAAACCGCGAGGCCGAGCGGCGTGCGCTCCACGATCAGAAGTCCGATATCGGGTGGGGCCACCAGATCCGGTCGTACGTGCTCCACCCATACCAGCTAGTCAAGGACTTGCGCACCGGCGTCGAAACCGGCAACACCTCGGCGACCCTCGATGGTGATCTCGACGCCTTCATGGCCGCCGCCTTGGCGGCCCGCGTCACGCCCGGCGCCGGCCAGTAGCCGGCGCAACCGCTCACTCGGCGCTGGCGTCCTTCGCGAGCGGGGCGATCACCCGTTCCTCGTCGGACTTGTCGCGGACCAGATTGATCTTGGGATCGCCGCGCTTTTCCAGGCGTTTGAGTTGGCCTTCGGCGTAGGCGCCGGCCTCGATCGACAGCGATTCGTACAAGATGTCGCCGATCACTTTCGCCGTCTTCGTGAGCTGCACGCGTCGTGCCCGAATACGGCCCTCGGTGTTGCCTCGAATTACCACGTCGTCAGCGACGATCTCGCCGTGCACCCGTGCACGCTCTCCGATTACCAGCGCGCGGCCGGTGACGTCCCCTTCCACGACACCATCGATCTGGACCTCTCCCTCGGTCTTGAGGTTGCCGACCACATTGAGGTTGCTGCTGATGATCGACGGCGCCGCTCGGTTCGCGGCCTCTGCGGCGCCCTTCTTGCGCTCAGTTTTTGAAAACATGTTTCCCCGCTTTCAAGAAGTTCTCGGAATCCTGGGGTATCCCATCCAAGACTACCTCGTAGTGTACGTGGCTACCAGTGCTCCGTCCGGTGCTTCCCATCCGCCCGATCTCGTCGCGAAACGCCACCACGTCCCCCGCACGAACCAGCGATTCGTTCAAATGTCCGTATCGAGTCTTCAGGCCCAGGCCGTGGTCGATTTCGACCATCAAGCCGTACGGGCCGTTGCGTCCGGAAAAGGTGACCGTGCCCGCCGCGGTGCTGAGCACCGGAGTGCGGTGCGCGCTCGAGAAATCGGTGCCGTAATGCATCGCCCGGCGATGGGTGAGCGGATCCTTGCGCATGCCGAATCCAGACGAGATGTAGTAGCTGTCGGTGGGTGCGGTGAGCGGCACGCGCCGCAACACGGCCTTGAGATCTTCCCACCGCTGGAGGTGGCGCTCGAGCCGAACCACCGTGGTTTCGAAGCCGGGCCCGAACTCCAGCGCCTCTTTTGGGGGCCGCGCATCGAAGCCGAGAAGTGGCCCTCCCATGCCGATGCGGGCGGCTTGCGTTTTTTCGATCAGTTTCGGAATCTCGAGGCCGGTGAGCGCAAGCGTGGTTTCGAGCGTGGCGATGTTGGATTCCGCGCGATCGTAGATCCGGGCCAGCAACTCGGCCTGCGAGTCCCTCAGTTCCGCGAGGCGCGCGCCCAGGGCGTCGGAGCGCGCCTCGACGCGCTCACGCGCCGCCAGTGCGCGGTTGCGCTCGTCGTCGGTCGCCGACTGGCTGGCCCGCGCGTAGGCCAAAGAAGTCGCGGAACTTGCGCTCGCGGTGGCCGCGGATCGCAGCTCGCTTTCCAGGCGGCCGAGTTGGCGAGCGAGCATCGCGCCTTCCTCGCGGGCCTCGTCTCGTTCTCCAAGCGCCGCGTCGCGCTCGCTCAACACCTGACCAAGCCCATGCTCCAGCACATCCCTTTGGGCAACCGCCTCCACTAGCTGGCGGTGCTTGGTCTCGATCTCCTGGGTCTTTGCCACGAACTCCCGGCGCATCGCGTCGAGATCGTCGGCTATGGTCGAGTACTGCGTTTGCAACTCGGCGATCTCGGCGTTGCGACTGGCGATGACGTGGCGTTCGACGAACACGCCAACCGATGCCAACGCTACCCAAGCGAGCCCGGCGAACGCCACGACCGTTAGCGCGGCCTGTACGCGCGCCGACATCGCCACATAACGGACCCTGCCGCGCGAGCGGAAGATCAGCTCGCGCTCCGGGTAAAAGCGGTGGAACCGATCCCGCCAGCTCGTCCTGTCGTCCCTCGCCATCGCTCGTTTTTTCCTAGCGCGTTTGCTTGGTGGAATAGCGGTTTGATCGCCGGTTTGCAACCACCCCTGCAGACGGATCGGCTCGCTCACCCGGATGCGGGGCCGATCGCGCTTCGAAGTGGCCGCGAACATCCCTTTGAACGCGTTCGAGATCACGCTGTAGATCGGCGAAGTCCTTGGCCCCCGCACTCGCCGCAAGCAATCGCCGCAGGCCCTCGGGTGCGGCGTCGGGATCGAATTCTCCGGCGACGCAAAGCCGGAGAACCGCCTGCACCCCTCGCATTCGAGCGCCGGCCTCGCGCAGTTCGTCGGCGGCGGACTTGGAAATGACCCCGGCCTCGGCCATCTGCTGAAACGCCGCATCGGTCTGCGGGTCGAGGATATCGGGATGCGCCGCCGCGAAACGGAGCGTCAGTGTCTGGCGGACGAACTCGAGGTCGACCAGCCCGCCGCGGACGTACTTGACGTTCCAGGGATCGTCGCTGCCGTGCTCGGCCGTGATGCGTTTGCGCATCTCGACGACCTCGTGGGTGAGCTCGGCGCCGTCGCGCGGTGCTGTCAGCACGGCACGCCTCAGTGCATCGATCTTGGCCGCTGCTGCGGGTGGGCCGGCAACGACGCGGGCGCGGCAAAGCGCCATATGCTCCCAAGTCCACGCCGAGTCGCGCTCATAGGCGGCGAACGCCTCGATCGGCGAGGCCACCGGACCGGCGTTCCCGGCCGGGCGCAGGCGCAAATCGATCTCGTAGAGCCGCCCCTCGGCGGTCGATGCGCTCAGCGCGTTGATGTGACGCTGGCTCAGGCGGGCGAAGTACTGCGAGGTAGCCAGCGGGCGTTTGGATTCCGAGGTCGCGGCGTCGGAGGGGTTGTCGTAAACGAACACCAGGTCAAGGTCCGAGGCCTCCGTGAGCTCGCGGGCGCCGAGCTTTCCCATGGCGATCACACAAAGCGCGGCGCCGGGAACTCGGCCGTGACGGCGCGCGAAATCCGCCTCGACCCTCGGCAGCAGCGCCGCCAGAATCACCTCTGCGATATTGCTCAACGCTCGGCCCGCGGCGGCCGGCGTGCACAGCCTCTGGAGCACTTGGACGCCGGCCTGGAACTGGCGCTCGTGCGCCCAGCGCCGGGTCGCGTCGAGCACGCCCTCGAAGTCGGGCGCCGCGCGCAGGCGCTCCTCTAGCTCCACCGTCAACGCCTTGGCCACAGGCAGATGCGCGAAGAAGTCCGGCTCCAGCACCGCGTCGAACAATCCCGGCTTTTGGCTCAAGTGCTCCGCCAGGCGGGGCGCCGAGCCCATGATCTCGGCCACCAGGTCCAGCAGGTGCGGATTGGCGCGGAACAGCGAGAAGGGCTGTACGCCGGTGGGCAATCCGGCGAGGAAGCGGTCGAAGCGGGCGAGCGCGGCGTCGGGCGCCGCCGTTGCCCCGAGCGCGGCCAGTAGCGCTGGCACCAGCGCCGTCAAAAGCTCGCGGGCGCGGGCGCTGCGAGTCGCGCGGTAGCGCCCGTGGTGCCACCTTCGCACCGTCTCGGCGACCGAATGCGCCTCGTGAAAACCCAGCGATCCAAGCGTTTCGAGCGTATCGGGATGGTCCTCGGTGCCGGTGAAGACGAGGCTGCCGGGTCCGCCGAGCTCGGGCGCACGCTCGAACAGCGCCGCGTAGTGCTCCTCGACGCGGCGCAACTCGGCGGCCACGTCGGTCGCGAACGCTGCGGAATCGCGATAGCCCATGAAGCGCGCGATCCCTAAGAAATCGGCGGCGTCCAGGGGCAGCGTGTGGGTGCGCGCATCGTTGATCATCTGCAGGCGATGTTCCACCTGGCGCAGAAAGCGGTATGCGGCGCGGAGTTCTTCGGCTACCGGGGCGGCGATGCGTCCGCCCTCGGCCAGCGCGGTCAGCACGTCGCATGTCGCCGCCAGCCTGAGCGCGGGCTCGCGGCCGCCGGCGATCAACTGCTGGGTCTGGGCGAAGAATTCGATCTCGCGAATGCCGCCGCGCCCGAGCTTGAGATCGTGGCCCTCCACGGCAATCCGCCCGTGCCCGCGGTGCGCGGCGATCTGGCGCTTGATCGAATGGATGTCCTCGATGGCCTCAAAGTCGAGGTGTTTGCGCCAGATGAACGGGGCAATCCGTCCGAGAAACGCCTCGCCGGCGGCGATGTCCCCGGCCACCGGCCGCGCCTTGATCAGCGCCGCCCGCTCCCAGTTCTGCCCGACGGTCTCGTAATAGCCCTCGGCCGCCGCCGTCGACAACGCCAGCGGGGTCGCACCCGCGTCGGGCCTGAGCCTAAGATCGCAACGAAAGACGTAGCCCTCCGGCGTCCGCTCCTGGAGGATTCGCACCAGGTCGCGCGTGAGCTTCGCGAAGAAGTCCTGTTCGGTGGCCGATCCCGAATAGGCGGCCGTCGCGGCTTCGTAGAGCACGACTAGGTCGATGTCGCTCGAATAGTTGAGCTCGTACGCGCCGAGTTTGCCCATCCCCAGGACAAACAAGCCGCATTCGAGTGCCGGGTCGCGGTCATCGACGCGCATCGTTCCCTTCTCGGCGGCGGCGCGGAAAAGGTGGGCCAGCGTCTGGCGAAGCGCCGCCTCGGCGAACGCGCTAAGTGCGGCGGTGACCTCCTCGAGCGGCCACAGCCCGGCGATGTCGGCAATCGCAGTCGCGAGCGCCACTCTTCGACGCGCGATCCGAAGGGTTCGCATGAGATGGTCGGTGGTGCCGACACAGTCCTTTTCGAGACCCTCTAGGACGCCGGCAAGCGCGCGATCCGACGAGGTCGAGAAAAGCTCCGCGACGAACGGGATATCGCGCAACAGGCATTGGCCGAGAAACGGGCTGTTGCCAAACACTCCCGTGAGGAGCGTTCGCGCCTGCGGATCCGCGAGGAGGCGTTCGACGAAGACCGAGGCCGGCTCGTCTTCGCTCGCTTCGCTGGCACGGGACAGACGCTCGAGACCTCGCTCGGCGGCTTGCGCGTCATGTGCGACCGGCAGTGCGCCGACGCCACTAAGAAGGGGAAACTGCGACATTTCCTTCGCGCCGTAGTTTCGGGCACACTGCGAGAACGTACTGCCTCGGTCAAGCCTGACGCGCCAGTCCGACCCGGATGCCGCCCACCGTCCGCCTACTCCTGCGTTTCGTCGCCGCCCTGATTGCCGGTTTGTCCATACTCCTGGCGGCGGCGGCGCTGCGTCTATCCTACGGCCCGGTGTCCGTCGAATTCCTTTCGCCGTACCTGCGCGACGCGCTGAGCGAGAGCGTTGGTGCGTTCACCGTACAGTTCGAGGCGGCGACCCTGGGTTGGCCAGCCTGGAATCGGGCGTTCGAGATCCATGCGCAGCGCGTTCGTGTCCTGACGCCCGCCGGGGAGACTCTCGCCAGCGCGCCCGAGATCTCGGTCGGCCTGAGCGGACGCGCGCTCATGCGGGGTCTGGTTGCGCCAACGCGGCTCGATCTGATCGGGTCCGAGTTCCGCTTCAAGATAGGCCCCGATGGCCACTTCGATCTGGGGGCGAGCGCGGGCGAAGTGCTTCTCGGTCCCCTTGCCCAGGAGCTTCTGAAGGCGCCTCGCCCCGACAGCGTTACCGGCTACCTGACCCGGATCAGCGTGCTCGAAGCGACGGTCAATATCGACGACGAGCAACGCGGCACGACCTGGCGCGCACCGCGCGCCGATGTCATCGTTTCTCGCGACGCCGCTGGGCTCCGCGGTAGCGTGGTGGCGGACGTCGCGATCGCCGATTCCACCGCGGGCCTGAACGCAGAAGCGGTCTACGACCCCGTGACCGACCGCGCCCGCGTGCGAGTCCGCTATCGCGACCTCGATCCCTCGCTGCTCGCCGAGCATGGCGCCGCGTTCGAACCGCTTCGTGCGGTGAACGTGGTGCTCGCGGGCTCCGCGGAATTTGACATCCAGGGCGACGGATCGACCTCGGAAATTGCCTTCGAGGTCGCGGGCGGTTCAGGGTTCTTCGAACTCGACGCCTATTTCGAAGATCGCCTACCCCTCGAATCGATCACTGCACGGGGCCGCCTCGCGCCCGACCTCGGTTCGACCGACCTCGACGAGGTCGTGATCCGCTCGCGGGGCGGGGTCGCGACCCTTGAGGCCAGGGTCGAGAGCAAGCCGCAGGGCCCGGCGATCGCCGCGGCCGGGACCGTCGAGGGTATCGCCGTCGCCGACGTCCCGCACTACTGGCCGACTACCCTCAATGCGTTCGGCCGACGATGGTTCGCAGACAACATTCTCGGCGGGACGATCACCAGCGGTAAGTTCGAGATCAAGGTGCCGCCGGAGGTCTTTGCCGGCGGACCTATTCCCTCCGATATCGTGGACGCCCGCTTCGTCTTCGAAGGTGGCCGCGCGAGTTACTGGGACACCTTTCCCGACGTCACCGACGCCGCGGGAAGCGGGCACATCACCGGGTCCTTTCTCGAGCTTCGCCCCGAATCGGCGCGCAACGGCGAGGTCGCGCTGAGCGATGGCGTGGTCCGACTCGAGGGGCTCAACGAGGAACAGCGCACGGCCAATATCGGCGTCGTCGGGACCGGGACACTGAGCGCTTTTTTGCAGCTCCTCGATCACGAGCCGCTCGGCGTGGCGTCCAAGATGAGGATTGGCGCGGGCCCGGTCTCCGGCCTGGTGGCGGCGCGCGCACGGTTCCGCTTTCCGGTCAGAAGGGGGCTGACGCCAAACGAGATAAGCTATGCGGCCGCCGCCAACGTGCGCGGCGCCGCGATCGCGGACTTGGCGCAGGGCTACGACCTTGACGAGGGCGATCTGTTCGTACGCGTCGATGGCGCCGGCGCCGGCGCCAACGGTGTGGTCCGAATCAACGGTGTTTCCGCCGAGGTTGACTGGCATCAGGACTTCGCTCCGGGCAACCCCGCGGGCGGCCGTTATGCACTCAAATCGACCCTCACCGACGCGGCGCGCCTGGCCCTTGGGCTGCCTTCGGACTCGGCGCTTAGCGGGCCGGTCGCCGCGACGATGGAATTCACCGCCGAGTCCGGCCGTATTTCCGAGGCACAGGTCTGGCTCGGTCTTCGCGATGCGGCGCTGGCGGTTCCGGCGCTGCACTGGTCCAAGCCGCGGGGAGTCGAAGGCTCAGCACGCTTCCTCGCCCGAGTCGCCGAGGACGGGGCGATCGAGATCGAGGGTCTCGAAATGGTCGCAGGTAGCCTCGCCGTCGCGGGAAGCGTCGGTCTCGGGCCCGGAGGCACCTTCCTGCGGGCCGACTTCGACCGGGTAACTTTCGGCCTCAATGACGTGTCGCTTTCGCTGCGGCCGCTGCAGGGCGGCGGCTACATCGCCGCGGTAGATGGCGCGAGCATCGACTTGCGCCCGTTCACCGAGGAGCTTACGGATTTTTCGCGCCAGTCGCCGGCTTCACCACTGCGCCTGAACGCACGGCTCACCAGGCTGATCGTCGACGATGCGATCCAGCTTTCCGGAGTCGACATGCGCGCCGAGCGTGGCCGCAAATTATGGGAATCTGCACGCATCGAAGGCCGTTTTACGGACGGCGAAACGCTTTTGATCGAACTCGACGGGGAAGGAGAGCGCCGCAGACTCAGGGTCGCCAGTGCCGACGCCGGCTCGTTCGTGCGTACCCTCGGCTATTTCGACAATGCGGTGGGCGGCACCCTGGATCTCTCGGCGCAGATCTATGATGACCAGCCGGGCAGCCCGATTCGCGGCGTCGTCCGAATCGACGACTTCCGTGTCGTGCGCGCGCCGGCACTGGCGCGCATACTCACCGTCGCCTCGCTCAGCGGGATTACCGATATCCTGCGCGGCGAAGGGATCGCCTTCGTCCGATTCGATGGTCCGTTCGAGCTCGCCGACGGGGCCTTTACCCTGCGCCAGGCGCGCGCCGTCGGCCCCTCGCTGGGCATCACCATCGAAGGGCCGATCGACCGCGGCCAGGGCGCCATCGACCTGCGCGGGACGCTGGTGCCCGCGTACACGATCAACTCGGTGCTCGGCAACATTCCGATCCTGGGTACGCTGCTGACGGGCGGCAAGGGCGAGGGCGTGTTCGCCATAACCTATCGGGTGAGTGGGCCAACCGATTCGCCGACCGTATCGGTCAATCCGCTGTCCGCGCTGGCGCCCGGATTCCTGCGCGGCTTTGTCACCGCCCTTGAGGGCGATGAGCCACCGATCCCCGCTGGCGGAGACGACTTCAGGGGGCGTTTCGCGACCCCGCCCTCGCGCGATACCGAGGGTGAGGCCGAGGCGCCGTAGCCGCCACACACACTCTGTGGCGTGAGGCGAGGACGGCGCGCCGTGGCTACACGACTCGCACCAGGGCGTGACGTTTCTTGCCGGCGGAAAGCTTGATGGTGCCCTCGGCGGTGACGTCGCCGAGCGAGGCTGGCTGCAACTCGTTCTCCACCACCCGGTCGTTGAGGCGGCCGCCGCCGCCCTTGATCAGTCGCCGCGCTTCGCCGCCCGAGGCTGCAAGGCCGGTGCGGCGCAGAAGCTCGAACACCGGGATACCCTCGGCGAGCTCGGCGCGCGGCACCTCCACGCTAGGCAGGGCCTCACCGGTGCCCGCTTCCTCGAAGGTACGGCGTGAGGTCTCGGCGGCGGCGGCGGCGGCATCTGCACCGTGGCAGAGCCCGGTCGCCGCGTCGGCGAGCACTTTCTTCGCCTCGTTGATCTCTTCACCCCCCAGGGCTTCGAGCCGCGCCACTTCGTCGAGCCCGAGATCGGTAAACAGGCGCAGGAAGCGTCCGACATCGGCATCGGCGCTATTGCGCCAGTACTGCCAATACTCGTAGGGCGTGACGCGTTCGGCATCCAGCCACACCGCGCCCTCGGCGGTCTTTCCCATCTTGGCGCCCGAGGCTGTCGTGATCAGCGGCGTCGTCAGGCCGTAGAGCGTGAGGCCGTCCACCCGCCTCGCAAGGTCGATGCCGCTCGTGATGTTGCCCCATTGATCGGAACCGCCCATCTGCAATACGCAGTCGTAGCGGCGCGCAAGCTCGAGAAAATCGTAGGCCTGTAGCACCATGTAGTTGAACTCGAGGAAGCTGAGCGGCTGCTCGCGGTCGAGGCGGGCGCGCACGCTCTCCATCGAGAGCATCCGGTTGACCGAGAAATGGCGGCCGAAGTCGCGCAGGAACGGGATGTAGGCCAGCTCGTCCAGCCAATCCTGATTATCGACCATGATCGCATCGGTCGCCCCTTGGCCGAATTCGATGTAGCGGGCGAAGACGCGCTCGATGCCCGCCTTATTGCGCGCGATGTCGCTCTCGCCCATCATCGGGCGGCTCTCGTCGCGCCCCGAGGGATCGCCGACCCTGGTCGTGCCGCCACCCATGAGCACGATCGGCTTGTGGCCGGTTCGCTGCAGGGCGCGCAATGTCATGATCGGCAGCAGGCTGCCGACGTGGAGGCTCGGCGCGGTGCAATCGAATCCGATATACGCGACGATGGCCCCGGCCTCGGCCCGGGCATCCAGCGCCTCGATATCGGTGCACTGGTGCAGATACCCGCGCTCGGCGAGCGTCTGCAGGAACGCGGAACTGGGCTCGGTCATGGGGTGGGCGGTCTCGTACCACAATCGCCAGGTGCCGACAACGCGCCCGGCCTAGTTCCAATGGAAGAGAACCTGGACCTTTGCGCGCTCGGCATGATGAGCGGCACCTCGCTGGACGGTATCGATGTGGCGATCCTGCACACCGACGGCCATCGTGTGCTCGGGTTCGGGCCGTGGCGTAGCGCGCCGTTCGACGCCGCCCTACGCGCTGGTCTCCACGAGAGCCTCGATGGTGGCGGTGACCTCGACGGGCTGGCACGGGATCTTACCGAAGCGCACGCCATAGAAGTTACCACGTTACTTGAGGATGAGAAGTTAACCCATTCTGATATAAATATTATCGGATTTCATGGACAGACGATCCTGCATCGACCGGCGGCGGGCGTCACGGTGCAGCTCGGCGATGGCGCCTTGCTCGCGGCGCGCACCGGGATCGACGTGGTGAGCGATTTTCGTAGTGCCGATGTTGCGGCGGGCGGGCAGGGCGCGCCGCTCGCGCCGCTTTACCATGCGGCGCTGGCGGCCGATCTCCCCCGGCCGTTGGCGGTGCTCAACATTGGCGGCATCGCGAACCTTACCTATCTCGGCGTGGATGCGCCCCCATCCGCCTTCGATACCGGCCCCGGCAATTGCCTTCTCGACGACTGGGCGGTGGCGCGCAGCGGTCAGGCGATGGATCGCGACGGTGCGCTCGCGGGCGGCGGTGAAGTCGTCCCCGGCGTGTTGGCCGCGCTCATGGACCACCCGTACTTCGATGCCCCACCGCCGAAATCCCTCGACCGCGGCGATTTTTCTCTCGCAGCGCTGGCCGGGCTTAGCGCCGCCGACGGGGCGGCGACCCTTGCCGCATTCACCGCCCGCGCCGTGGCGCGCGGTGCGGCGGCCATTCCCGCACCGCCCAGGCGTTGGCTGGTCGCCGGCGGCGGCCGCCACAACCCGGCGCTCATGGCCGCCCTTCGCGGGGCGCTCAAGGCGCCGGTCGACGCCGTGGAAGCGGTAGGCTGGCGCGGCGATGCCCTCGAGGCCGAGGCCTTCGCCTTCCTAGCGGTGCGCGTGTTGCGGGGTTTGCCTCTGAGTCTGCCCTCGACGACCGGGGTCGCGCGGCCGACGAGGGGTGGCGTGGTGCACCGGGTCGGGCGAGGCGGGGAGCCCTAGCCAGGAGTCGAGTTGGTCTTGAGGTGGGCCTCGACGACCTCCGATAAGACATCGAGCTTGCCGTGAAAAAAGTGGTCCGCGCCTTCGATGCAGGTGTACTCGATCCCGATGCCGCGCTGCGCCTCCAGGCGTATGGCCAACTTGTCCACGTCTTCCTGCGGCACGTGCTCGTCGTCGCTTCCGTGGGCGATGAGACCTGAGGACGGGCACGGCGCAAGGAAGGTGAAATCGTAGTGGTTCGCTGGCGGCGCGATCGAGATGAAGCCGTGGATTTCCGGTCTGCGCATCAGTAGCTGCATGGATATCCAGGCGCCGAAGGAGAATCCCGCCACCCAGCAGTCGGCGGCGTTCGGGTAGTGGCTTTGCATCCAGTCGAGCGCCGAGGCCGCGTCGGACAGCTCGCCCAGGCCGTTGTCGTAAACGCCCTGGCTGCGGCCGACGCCGCGGTAGTTGAACCGGAGTACCGAGAATCCAAGCCGCGCAAAGCAGTGGAACACGGTGTAAACCACCTTGTGGTTCATATTGCCGCCGTGCTGCGGATGCGGATGAAGGACGAGCGCGATCGCAGAGGTCGCCGACTTGCCCTTGCGGAATCGTCCCTCGAGGCGGCCGTCGGGGCCGCTAAACGTTACTTCCGGCATCCGGTATCAGCCCGCGTCTCGACGCGGCGTGAGGAAGTAGGACCAAATCAGTACTTGATCGGACAGTGCGGAAATCCTATATCGCCGGGTGAACGGCGGTCGAACGAAGCGAGGGCCGCCGCGACTATACAATGAACTCGTGCTAATAATCTCGGCCATGTTCGGACGCATCGCCAAAGACATCGACGCGGTGGTCGAGCGCGACCCGGCGGTCCGCTCGCGGCTCGAGGTGATTCTCTTCTATCCCGGCTTCCATGCGCGCCTGGTTCACCGCGCTTCGAACGCGGCGTGGCGCCGGCGATGGTTCCTGTTCGGCAAGTTCCTTTCGCAATTCGCCCGCTGGGTGACCGGAATCGAGATTCATCCCGCGGCCGAGATCGGCGGTGGGTTCTTCATCGACCACGGGATGGGCGTGGTGATCGGCGAGACCTCGGTGATTGGTGAGGGAGTTACGCTCTATCATGATGTCACGCTCGGCGGGATTTCGCCGGCGGTCGATTCACATTCGCAAGTTGACGAAAAGCGGCACCCCACGCTCGAGGATGGTGTGATCGTCGGCTCTGGTGCGCAAATCCTGGGTCCGATCACGATCGGCGCCGGCGCCCGGGTGGGCTCGAACTCCGTGGTGCTCAAGGACGTGGCGCCAGGGGCTACGGTTGTCGGCATCCCGGCCAAGCCGGTGCGGCCGGGAACCCGGCCGAAGAAAGTGTTCGATGCCTATGGCGTGACCGCGGTCGAGATGCCCGATCCTGTGGCGCGGGCGCTAGAGGGCCTTCTCGACAACGTGCAGACGCTTTCGGCACGTCTGGCCGAGCTTGAGGGCGAGCGCGACGCGCGCGCCGACGCCCTGGCCCGGCCATGGCCGGAAGGAAAAGAAGCGGCCGACGAGACCGTCCCGCCCAAACGGGCCCCCGACACCGGCCGCTGAGCCTCGGCGAGGTCGGGGTGGGACAAGCGCCGGTCTACCTGGACTACAACGCCACCGCACCGGTCCGGCCGGCTGCGGCGGCTGCAATGACCGAGGCGCTCCGCCTCGGCGGCAACCCCTCCTCGGTTCATGGGCCTGGCCGTCGGGCGCGGGCGATCCTCGAAGATGCCCGCGCCGCGGTCGCCCACATGGTCGGTGCGCCGGCGGATGCCGTGGTCTTTACCTCGGGCGGCACCGAGGCGAACAACATCGCTGTCCTCGGGGGGATTCCGGTCGGAGCGGTGCCGCGGCGGTTGGTGATCTCGGCGATCGAGCACGATTCCGTGCGCGAGGCGGCTCGGGCGGCGGATGTGCCCTTGACCACCGTCGCGGTGGACACCGCGGGTTTGGTGTCGCTGGCGGCGCTCGAACACGCGCTTGCGGCCAGCTCTCGGCCCGCGCTCGTCTCGGTGATGCTCGTCAACAACGAAACCGGAGTCGTGCAACCGGTGGCCAAGGTGGCGGCGCTCGGTCATCGCCACGGTGCGCTCGTGCATTGCGACGCCTCGCAGGCGGGCGGCAAGATAGCCATCGATATGGATGCGCTAGGGTGCGATCTGATGACCCTTTCGGCGCACAAGTTCGGTGGCCCGCCAGGGATTGGTGCGCTGGTTGTCGCCTCGGAACTCGATCTGGCGCCGCGCACCCACGGCGGTGGCCAAGAGCGCGGCCGCCGAGCCGGCACCGAGAATCTCGGCGGAATCGCCGGATTCGGCGTCGCCGCTGGCCTTGCTGAAGAGGGCCTCCCCCTCACCCCCAGCCTCCGCGAGCTCCGCGACGACCTTGAACGCCGGATCGCCGAGTTGGCGGGCGATGACGCCATGTTCTACGGCGACCGCGCGGCCCGCGTCGCCAATACAAGCTCGCTCGGCATGGCCGGCGTCGGTGCCGAGACGCAGGTGATCGCCTTCGACCTCGCCGGAATCGCCGTGAGCGCCGGGGCCGCGTGCACCTCGGGTAAGGTCGCCCGCTCCCACGTGCTAGACGCGATGGGCGTGACGGTGGAGCAGGCCCGGTACGCGATACGCGTGAGCCTCGGATGGGGAACCACGGCCTCGGACGTCGACCGTTTTGTCGCCGCCTGGGCGGAGCTTTACCAGCGAAACCGCGGCGCCACGCGGGTGGCGTGATCGTATGCCGAAGATTACCTTTGTCAGTCCCGACGGGTCGCGAACGACGGTCGATGCACCGCTCGGCAAGTCGATCATGGAGATCGCGCACCTCCGCGACATCGACATCGAGGGCACTTGCGAAGGCTCACTCGCGTGCTCGACCTGCCACGTCATTTTCGAGCCCCAGGACTACCGGACTCTCGAACCGGCTTCCGAGGACGAGGAGGACATGCTCGACCTCGCCTACGGCCTGACGCCCACCTCACGACTCGGCTGCCAGATCATCGTGACCAAAAGGCTCGACGGGGTGGTCGTGGCGCTCCCCAATGAGACCCACAACTTCCTGTTGGATTGAGCCGTCTCAGGGCGTCTCGTACTCGCCAATGTAACTGGTGTGGCTGACCACGCCCTCGCCGTGCAGCCCACAGATGAAGCTGGCAGGCCGGCGGTTCCATCACCGCAGCGATCTTCGACGCCGGTCCCAGTGCCAAAACCAGTTGGTGCGCGGTTGCCGGCGCGGTGGAAGCCACGGTGCCGCGCCAATGCGCTTGGATCGGGCGGTGGACGTGGCCGCAAACGATGCGCTCGATCTCGGGGTGACGCGAAACGGTCTCGCCGAACGGATCGGCGCCGCCCAGCCCCGCGGCGCCGTCACTCCAGCCAACGCCGGTGCGGAATGGCGGGTGGTGCATGAACACGAACGTTGGGCGCGGCGGGGCGGCGGTCAGGCGCGCCTCGATCCACGCCAGCCTGGCCTCGCAAAGCGCCCCGCCAATCTCTCCGGGCACGACCGTATCGAGCGCCAACAGGCGCAGCGGGTGGTCCTCGACCGCGTAGTGCAGGAAGGGCCCCTCACGCGGTAGGTACGAGTGATCCGAAAACACCGTGCGCAGGTTGGCACGGTCATCGTGGTTGCCCGGAATCAGGTACACCGGCATCGTCAGCGGCTCGAGCAGCCGGCGCAGCCGCTGGTACTCCTCCACCGTGCCGCCGTCCACGAGATCGCCCGTCGCCACCACCACGTCGGGACGCACCGCCAATGCGTTGAGATGCGCGACCGCCGCCTCGAGGTGCTCCGCGGTGCGATAGCGCCGGTCGGCTTCCCCGCCCGGCGTGGTGACGTGAAAATCGGTGATCTGACCGATAATCATCTCCGCCCCGCGCCGGCGCGCCGCGATAGCGCCGCCTATGAGAACGCCTTGAAGGCGATGATGGTGAAGGTATCGGCTATGCCGGGCAGGGTCTGGACCGATTCGGTCACGAAGTGGCCTATGTCCGCCTCGTCAGACAGGTAACACTTCATCATCAGGTCGTATTGGCCCGACACGGAGTGGACCTCGGAAACCTGCTCGACTTCCTGGATGGCGGCATCGGCCACCTCATAGGCTTGCCCCAGCGCACACTTCGCCATCACGAAGATCGTCTGCACCTAGTCCTCTTTGTCGCGGCCACCGGGTACCGGGCGCGTCAGAAATGCTGGGACCGGGCTGTCTCCGCCCCACGCCCCCGGCGAGGCCTTGGCCTCTTTGTCGCTGCGTTTCGTGGCTTTGGCGCTGCTCCGCGTGCGCTTCTTGCCGGCCGCGCTTGGCTTCTCGCTGTTCGGGCGCGGGCCGGTTTTGCGCTCGCGACTCTGTTTTGCCGCTCCGGCGCGGCGCGAGCCGGAGCGGCGACGTGCCTTCGCTGGGTCCAGCTCGGCGCCGCCGATCTCCGCGAGTTCGATCTTGGGAATCTCCTTGCCGATGAGCTTGGCGATGGCGGCCAGATAGGGTCCGTCGGCGGGCGCCGCCAGGGTGAACGCGCTCCCGCGCAGGCCGGCTCGTGCCGTGCGCCCGATGCGGTGGATGTAGTCCTCGGCGTGCGCCGGGACATCGTAATTCACCACGCACGGCAGCGCGGTGATGTCGAGGCCGCGCGCGGCAACGTCGCTGGCGACCAAGATCCCGATCTCGCCCTTCTTGAACCGCTCCAGCGTCTCGGTCCGTACCGGCTGGTCCATGTCGCCGTGAAGCGCCCCGACGTCGAAGCCCTTGCGGCCAAGCGCTTGCCGGACCGCGTCGACGTCGCGCTTGCGGTTGCAAAAGATGAGCGCGTTCGTGACCTCGCGTCCGCGCAGGAGCGCCACCAGCGCGCGCTCCTTCTCCCTCTCTGGCACCACGATCAGCCCCTGGTCCACCGAATCGACCGGCGAGGCCGGCGGCGCGACGGTGATTTCCTTGGGATCGCGAAGGAACGAATCGGCGAGTGCACGGACCTCCGGAAACAGCGTTGCCGAGAACAAGAGCGTCTGGCGCGCCGGCGGCAGCAGCTTGACGATGCGCTCGACGTCGGGAATGAAGCCCATGTCAAGCATGCGGTCGGCCTCGTCGATAACCAGTATCTCGACCGCGCTCATCACCAGCTTGCCGCGTTCGAAGTGGTCCAACAGGCGGCCCGGCGTGGCAATCAGGACATC
>PVBE010104782.1_pt1 | contig 62649 bp, 57 predicted proteins | sample 1631181 | NCBI WGS metagenome assembly PVBE01 (sample SAMN08397723, study PRJNA350692) | Marine metagenome, whole genome shotgun sequencing project. | isolation source: water | place: Pacific Ocean | collected 2012-04
ACTACTTTCCTGGACACGTTGTCAACGAAGGAAGGCTGTGGTCGCCGCGCTAGTTCAGCGTCAATGAGGGCCGAGGGGCGGAAAGCACCGGCCAACGACACGGGCAAGGGGGGGGATCCATTGAGAGACAAGCCTCGCATCGCGCACCTGGCCGGTCCCAACGCGACGATCTTCAATTCGCCTCCCCTGGTCATCAGCAACAAGGCGCGGCGGAAGTACGGCCTGCCGCCCCTGGCCAACCCCGACGACAGCCCTGCCAAATTCGATGTTCTCAGGGCCCAGAGTCTGGCGGCCCCGATCACCGTCTACGTGGAGCAGTTCAGCGCCCACCCCCTGGAGCGCGACGCGGCGGAGCTCTACGCGCCGCCGGACGGATATCTTGATGCCGAGGGGGCCTTTCACAAGGAGCGCCAGGGCGCAGGTCACTTGTCAAGGAGATATGCAAACCTATAGACTTCCGGCACCACGTACGTGGCAACCGGGGAGGCCTGATCCGGCTTTCGCTGTACCGGGACTACAGCCAAACACAGCGCTGCTTGGAAAATACAGGTTCATTTTTTTCTTGTCGACCTGTGACGCCCATCACAGTATGTAAGGTCGCCTTGTGTTACATCATTTAAGGTCATTTACATCATTTAAGGTTACCTTGAGGGATAAAGAATAAGCGATAGCAAGACTATTAATCTTGCGGTTTATTGGATGATTTCTACGCTGGTTCGTATGTCGGGCAAATTAATATCCCGACTTGAAATGCAACTTTTTTTCGAAAGGAAAGCCCAATGGCTGATTATATGTATCCAACTGATCCGCCCCCAATGCCGCCCGCTGTCTTGGACGCTATCACCAATTTCGGCCCCGGGCCCCTTGTCGGGGCTATGGAAAGCGGAATGGAGGCCTTCGCTAACGCTTTTGAAGGCGGTGGTGGCATGGCCGCTGCCGGCGATGCTTTTATGAGCACCGTGCATGACGCCTGCGCCAACGGCGACGTTCCAGGCATGACCCCAGAAACGTTCGACGCCGCCGCCGAAGCCTTCTCCGAGGTTTGCGGTCCGGCTCTGATGAGCATGCCCGCTGACGCTAGCGTTGGCGACATGGCTGAAGTTTTCCAAACCGCCTGCGATATCATGATGCCTGAGGGTGCGGATATGCCGCCCGAGATAGGAGACATGTTCGGGGACATGTGCGACACCTTCGACGGGTTAGACGGCTGCGGTCCCCATGAATTAGGAGGGGAATTCGGTCCCGAAATGCCGGACGGGTTTGTCGCCGGTGATCCGGGCACCTTGCCCGAAGGCGATTTTATCGAGCCGCCTGTCGAGCCGGGTGCTGAGCCGGGTGCTGAGCCGGGTGCTGGCGAAGGCATTCCCGCCGGGGATGCGGCCGTGGGTCCCCCGGTCGGCATCGTTCACGAAGCGATCGAGCCGCTTCCCGACCAAGGCATTGTCGCCGGTGGTGATGAATCAGGAGGGGAGATGGGTCCCGAAGCGATCCCCAACGCAGCTGACGTCCTTGGAGGGGCAATTGGTGGAGAACCAGGCGCGGCCGCAGCAGGTCTTGATGGCGCCGCCGATACGGCGTCAACCCCCGCTGATGTCGCTATCGGCGCTGCCATGGACTCGGCCACGGATCAAGGTATGCCTGAGGGCCAGCCTGATACCGTAACGCCGGTTGATGCGCCAGATGATGTGGTTGTTGAACACGAGCCAGACCATGATCACGGGCCGGAGGACGACCCAACAGCTGGCCTAGGCTAACCCCGTTAACAACCTAGCGGACAGGATCCCACCCGGTTCATGTGAATTGGGTGGGATCTGCTTTTTTGCGAAAGCGTTAAAATTCTATTTTAACCTGCGTTTCCCAAATAAATTTCAACTATTCGTCCCGATTAGAGCTATCGCCGGCCCGAAGCGGGTGTTCCCGTCAAGAAGAGACAAAATTGTCATTAGATAGTGACTTTTGGGAAGTATTCTGCTCCCACCATCCATACCACTCTTTGAGCGGACATGTCCCAGGGGACAATACCGGACGGACACCCCCACCCCCTAGAGGGGTGTTGGCCTGCCCCCATCAAGTGGTCCACCGCTTAAGTTAGAGTTTGGCGTGGTACGAGTTGATGGTCTGGCCCCGGGGAATCAAGACTAATACTTCGTCTGGACCTATTTCTGGAGGTCAGGTCAGCGGATTGACGCTCTTTATGAAGCATTAAACGAAAAAGGCACTCGCTACAAAGCGGCGCAGATACTTCGTACGCTCATAGACAAGCTTATTCCCCATGCTGGCGAGAAACGGGGAGAATTACACATAGAGCTACACGGAGATACTGCCGCCCTCCTGAGCCTTGAGGAACAAAAGGGGGGCAAATCGGGATATGCTATGAAATGGTTGGTTGCGGGGGGTAGAATTTGTTGAAGGCCCTACATTGAGCGGGAACGTTTAACGGATGATTGTGTGGGTGCGCAACCATCGAGAATTGACCCTGAAAACTTCGCTCTGATCGCTGGCAGGTCAGTATGGGTTCCTGCGTACCAAGGTACAACAGGCTGCTTTAGGAAGGCGCCGAACCCTGGAGCGTCGGCGGTTTAGGCGTCTGGATCGTGTTAAGGAGGGTCAACCTTTACACCCGACCGTTTTTCATGCTGTTTCGTCAGTCGGGTTCCCTAAACGCTGAAGAGAACCCCTTCATGATGGGGTGGGTCAAGTAGGTAACGACCCGCTTATCGCCGATCTTCATATCGGCGCTTGCCAGCATGCCCGGCGTCAGTCGGAACTCGGGAGGGAGATTAGCCAACTCCTCGCCTAGGATATCGACCCGCCCGCGGTAGAAGGCCCCCTTGTCACCGAACAGGGACTCACTATAGGTGTCTTCTGAAATATAGATGAGACGCCCGTTGAGATCACCGTATTGTTGAAAGGGCAGGGCGTCGAGTTTGACAGATACCGGGATATTCAATTTGACGTTGCTTATGTCCTTCGGGTCTACGTCAACTTCCAGGGTCATAGGTTGGTTGACTAAAACTAGAGTGATGAGACGGTCCCCTTCCTTTACAATCGACTTCCTCGAGACCATGGGGATATCGAGAATAATTCCGCTGACAGGCGCACGCACCTCGACTTTTTCTACGTTTTGGATGAGTTTTAGAGATTCTTGCTTGAGTTGAATGAACGTTTCTTGTTCTTTCGCCAAATTTTCGCCCTGTTGAGAGGACCATTTGGCGACGAATTCGTCCCTGTCGGCCAATAATGTATCCTTGTCGGAAATCTTACCCGTCATGGCGGCTACTTTAGCGGCGACGGCGTTTATGGCGTTGAAATAGGATCGCCGGGCGGCCAAGGTTGCGTCGCGAGCCTGAAGATAAGTCAGCATAGAGCCATACTCATCGTCGTAGAGCTTCTTCCGAGCGGCCTCGATTTTTTTCTTGAGGTCCAATTGTTCCTTAGTAATCTTGATCGTTTCTCTCGCCGAGGATATCTCGGTTTTGGTCGTGGCTATCTCCTTTTCTATTTTCTTGATCTTGGAGGTGAACGAATTGATCTTGGAGCGGTATTGTCCCAGCCGCTTGTTCAAAATATCCAGATTTAGTGTGCTTAAGTCGTGATCGTTGGGTGGTGCCAACTGAGACTTGATGAGGGACCGCTCGAGCCTGATACGCCGTAAACGGCCCTCGACGGCTTGTAGTTTTTCGGCGTTGCTTTTAAGGTCAGCCTCAGCCACCGTGCTGTCAAGGAGGACCAAAAGCTGGTTCTTTTTCACTAATTGACCTCTCTTGATCAGAACCTGACGCACAATCGCGCTGGATGTGGCCTGGACCTCAACGTTGGGAACCTCATTTGTGAACTTGCCGCGCGCCGAAACGGTGGTATCGACGACGGCCAGGAAAGAAAACAAGGCTCCCGCCAGCAAAAACACCAAAAGCACTCCGGTCGTGTAGAGTACCGATCTAGAGGTGGAGGCATCGTAAATTGCGTCGGTATCGTCTATGTCCAGGAGTTTCTGGACATCATCAGTTTCCATCATCCCGATGCCGGAATATTCTCCATCGCTCCCGCCTTTAGTGAGAGAGGCAGCCTTGTTCGCCTTCCTGATCTCTGTCGACAGATTCTTCATGATGTTCATCGCCGCCGTCGGATTTCCCTGCACATAGGCGAGAAAATCGTCCTGTTGGATCTCAGTAATGGTAGTGTCCGTGGCAGCGCGCGCGCCGGCGCTTCTGGGTTCGCCATCGATTAGCGCCATCTCGCCAAATAGCGCGTTCGGCGTATCCAGATTGGCCAGAATGATTTCGCCTTCAAGCCCCGTTTTTAGAATTTCTACGCTTCCGGCCTTTAAAACATAGGCGTAGTCAGCACTTTCGCCTTCCCGGAAGATAAATTCGCCTTTTGGTAAGAACCTGTCGGTTGTCATGTGGCTTTACCCATTCTTTCGTAAGGCGGTTACCGGGGTATCAATTTTCTTTTCCAATTCCCACAACTCGGCGTAGGGGAGACAATGCGCCAGCAATTCGTCGTGCCGGCCCTGGCCGGCGACCTTTCCCTGATCGAGAACGACGATCCAGTCAAAATCCTCTATTAAACGCATATCAAGGATTGTCGCGATCACGGTGCGTCCCCTGGCTATCTCGTCCATGTTCGTTTTTAAATGCACCTGGGCCTGCTTGTCCAAGCTGCTGAAGGTTTCGTCAAGCAGCAAAAGGTTCGGGTCCGCCGCCATGGCGCGGGCCAAGCCAACGACGACCTTATGGGACTGCGACAGATTACTGGCTGTTTGGTCTATCTCTGTGCTGAGGCCATCTTGAAGGGACTTGACCAAGTTCCCTAGGCCGGAAATTTCTATGATCACTTCCATCTCGCGGGCGCTTAAATTGGGCCGGACACGCCGGATATTTTCCTCGATCGTTCCGGCGAAAAAGGTTGGGTAAATATCCACGAACGAGACTTGGCTGCGGTAGTAATTCAAATCTAAGCTAGCGAGATTGACCCCGTCGATATCGATGAACCCTTCACTGGGCTTCAATAATCCTTGGAGCAATCGAAGCAGGGTCGTTTTACCACTCGCCGAAGGGCCAACAACGGCAACCTTGTTGCGCGCTGGAATGTTGAGGTTAACATTTTTCAAGGCTTCGTGATCGCCAAACCTGACTGTCACGTCGCGAAAATTGTAGTCGCCCGTGATCACATGTTGAGAGCCACTGCCAACCCTTTCCGGATTTGCGTTCCAGATGGAACTGATTTGCTCCATTGGACCGCTAATGGTGTGGGTGTCAGCAAAAAAGGTGATCAATTTTTTGGTTGGACCGACCACCCTAGCGGCAAGCATGTTGCAGGAAATTATAGCACCTGCGGACAGAGACCCGGCGAAAACCAACATGATACCAATGAATACAATGGCAATGGTCATCAGGCTACTCAGGGTCGCGTTAATACTACTCGACACATTGGTGGCCTTGAACATATTGACGTTACACCGAATACTTCGCGCTGCGGCAGAGCGCCATTCGCGGCGCTGAATGGGTTCCTGCGAGAGACTCTTAACGGCGTCAATACTGGCAATGGTCTCCCTCAGGGTACGCACCCGGTTCCGGTTGGCCTTGCCAACCGCTTTGCCGATTTCCCGCTGACGGTGTTTTGAGGACAAGTCTATGAGGCCCTGGAGGATGGCAAAACCGACGGCCACGAGAGCGAGAATCGGGCTGTAGCCAAAAAGGATGGGGACAAAAACGAGAATTCCTGTGGCGTCGTATAGAGTTGTCAGGATTTGCCGGGAAAAAAAGGTACGAACCGAGACCACGGATTGCACCCTACCCTCCATCTCACCGGGGTTGGTAGTCTGAAAAGTTTGGGCTGGCAGGTCGAGCAATTTGTCGAACATGTCGCCGGTCAGACGGGACTCGATGACCGTGCTGATGTGGTTGATGACGTAATCGCGGCCGTAGGTGAGAAATCCGTTGAAGATCAGCACCAGGACGACGCCCGAAGTGAGGACGTAAAGGGTCGACATAGCCTCGTATCCCAGAACCTTATCAAGGGCTATCTGGATATAGATGATCGGCGCAAGCGCCGTGCCGTGCAGGAGCAATGAAATAAGAAATGTCACCGCCATAATACCTTTGAAACGGTATAATTCCGGCAAGAACCATTTCCAGTCGAAGGCCCTATCCTTCGCGGCTTCGCCGGAACTGTGGGATACTAGGATGACCTGCCCGGACCAGTCATCGGTGAATTCAGGCAAGCTTATTCTCGCCGGTTTGGCCGTCGGGTCCAGGGGGTCAATAGCGATAATTTCCGCTTTGTCGGGACCATTTGTGGCATCGACGCCAATGAGTATGAAGGATCGGCCATCCTTCATGATGCTGACACAAGGAAAGATATATTTCTTGGCCAGCAGATCCCTGAAGGCCAACTTGCCTAGCCTTACCAGCACACCTTGCTTGAAAAAATAATCAACGAAATCCTTGGTGCTCGCGAGCGTGCCGCTTTTGATCGCCTCCTCTACAGCATCCGCATTCACCAGCACGCCAAACTGGCGCGCAATAAACGTCACGCCGATGGCAGATGATCTAACCGATCTCGATATCATGCTTGATCCGACATTTTCTTTTACCCCGCTGATTGGCGACCCTCGGGATTCTAGGTTATTAAATTACAGAATTGGAAAAATTCTTAAACCAATGTTCTCCAGGTGTCCCCAAAGTTCAGTGAGACCATTACCTTAACCCGCATTTCTCAGATGATAGTGTAATTTAACGACAGCGCACTCAGATTCTGCTATCAAAATCACCACGTTATAGGTGAATTTGGGGTGTTGATATGGCTCACCCGATGGGTGAAAGGGAAGCAGGGGTTCTGAGGCTGGATTTTGACCGTCGTCTCAAAGCTTGAGTTCCACGGTTCTAAGGTCTCTTCCGACGCCGGGTTGTTGCCGTATCGAGAACTGGATGATGCGGTCGAATTGACCGAGATTGTCGGGGGTTCGCGCGTGCCCGACTCCTTGTCGCCGGACCAGCCGTATATGGTGAAGACGGTGCTCAATCTCATCGCCAAGCACAGCGACGTGTTTACCTTCCGATGCTCCGGCACCGCCGAGTGGGTGGCGCGCGATTACGAGACCGTTCGCGAACACCTGCGCTCGGTCGGCCGCGACCTGGCGACGCTGCAACTGGCCCATGTGCAGGCGGGTTACATCGTGGATACGTCGGATACCGAAAAAGCGCTGGCAATCCAGCGTGAATCGATGGAAACGATGATGGGCACCCATCGCAACTGGGAGCACCTGCAGGGCTGTTATCTCGTTGGCAGCATCGATGATATCGTCGCCAGGCTCAGGTTCCTGGAAAGCCACGGCATGGAGCATGTCACGTTCCAGCCCGCGGGTCCGGGAATGGAGCAACTGGAGCTGTAGATGGACAAGATCATCAACCCCTTCTTCCGTTGAACCTTGCCCATCGACGCATCGGCGAGGAGCTCGCGGTTGCCGGATAGGAGCGGCGCGCGGTCAGACGACTGACAAGGTTCGGGAATATGCGCTTCGTGTTCTCCCCATACGTTATGTTGCTGGTGACTGTCGCATCGTGGGCGGGAAACGTGGTGGTGGCGCGCGCCATCCACCAGGACATCCCGCCGATGTCCTTGACCTTTTGGCGCTGGGGCGTGGCAGCAGCCGCCATGCTGCCCTTCGTCGCCGCGCGAATGTGGGAGCACCGGGCGACCATTTGGCGCCATTGGAGGCCGTTGCTCGTGCTGGGGGCGACCGGCGTGGCCGCCTTTCAAGCCTGCCTCTACGCGGCCGTGAACACAACGACGGCCATCAACGCGGGTCTGTTCTTCGCCCTCATGCCGATCGCCATACCGCTCTCTTCGTACCTGATGTACCGTGAGCGCGTGACCAGGCGTCAAGGAGCCGGCTTAGCCCTTTCCTTCATCGGCATGCTGATCATTATCACCCGCGCCGAACCGTCGGCGTTGATGGCGCTCCGTTTCACCCCCGGAGATATGTGGATGCTGGGTGTCGTGGCGTCGTGGGCGGTCTACTCGCCGCTTTTGAAGAGATTGCCCGAGGGCTTGCCGACGATGACCATGCTGACGGTGATCATACTCTTCGGCATGCTCGTCCTGCTGCCGTTCTATGCGTGGGAGTTGGGGACCGTCGGTGGTTTCGCGCTCAACACCCCCAACCTTTCGGCGCTCGCCTTCATGGGGTTGATCGCGTCTGTGCTTGCCTATTCGTGGTGGAATCGTGCGGTGTCCCTGATCGGCGCCAACCGGGCCGGCACCTTTCTTTACCTGGTTCCGGTATTTACGGTGCTCATGGGCGTCTTCCTGCTGGGCGAGGCGATCCGGCCTTTCCATGTCACCGGCGCCGCGTTCATTGTAGGCGGCATTATTCTGGTTATGCGCACCGGCGGCGGGGCATTGTCACGTTAACCCGCATTTCCCATATGAGCCTGCCAACAAATGCGATTTAACCGTGATTCTGATATGTCTGACGTCAGCGCCCTTGGGACACATTGAGGTGTTTTCATAAGGGAGGATCTGGTTCATCTTGGTGACAATATCCTCGGGTTTGTGTCGTTTGATTGCCATCTTTAATCCTCCCGTTCCTATCATAAAGGGTGGACCAATTCAGTGGGGGAGGATCAATCTGAACTACGCTGCTAGGCTGTAACGTTGGGGGCCAGTTTTTTTAAAGGCGGGGGAGTTCAAACACCGTTTACCCCCTACCGGGGTGTTAAGGCCGTTTCGCCATCCTTAACGATCCTCACGACCAGCGTTTCGCTGGACCAATGAACCTCATCAACGCCTCGCTCTTCTTCATTGCTTCGCAAGGTCAGGGGGATTCGATCCCCCCGACACCCCCCTGGCCAACTTGCAGTTGGATCGCCTTCAAAGAAGATGCGTAGCGGACAGCGCCGGCGCTTGACACCGGCCCGAAAGGAGCCCATGTGTCGCGCCGCGACGGGCCAGCGTACGCCACGCCGCCTGACGCCTCATGCCTTTTGCCTCCTGCCGGACCCCTGGCCATGAACGATGACACCGACGTGCTCCGCAACATCGCCATCATCGCCCACGTCGATCATGGCAAGACGACGCTGGTCGACCAGCTTCTGCGTCAGTCCGGCACCCTCAAGGAGTTCGGCGAAATCACCGAGCGGGTGATGGACACGAACGACCTCGAGCGCGAGCGTGGCATCACGATCCTGGCCAAGAACACCGCCATCAATTGGCGCAACTGGCGCATCAATATCGTCGACACACCGGGCCACGCCGACTTCGGGGGCGAGGTGGAGCGCGTCCTCTCCATGGTCGATTGCGTGCTCCTGCTGGTCGACGCCGTCGAAGGCCCCATGCCGCAGACCCGTTTCGTCACCTCCAAGGCGTTGGCGCGGGGATTGTGTCCCATCGTCGTCATCAATAAGGTTGACCGCCCCAGCGCCCGCCCCGACTGGGCGGTGGAGCGAACCTTCGACTTGTTCGACCGCCTGGGGGCGACCGACGAGCAGTTGAACTTTCCGGTGGTCTACACGTCCGCCACCGAGGGCTGGGCGTCCCCGGCAGCGGAGGTGCCCGGGACCGACATGGAGGCCCTGTTCCAAACCATCGTCGATCATGTGCCGGCGCCCGAGGTCGACGCGGAAGGACCCTTGCAGCTTCAGGTGAGCGCCCTCAACTATTCCAGCTACGTCGGCATGATCGGCATCGGCCGCGTGCAGCGCGGCCGGGTCCGGCGCCATTCCGCCGTCACTGTGGTCGGCGCCGACGGCGCCACGAGGGACGGCCGGGTGTCGCAGATATTCGTCTTTCACGGCCTCGAACGGGTCGAATGGGAAGAGGCCGCGGCCGGTCAGATCATCGCCTTTACCGGCCTTGACGAGCTGCATATCTCCGATACCCTGTGCCACCCCGAGGCGGTCGAGGCGCTGCCCGCGCTGGTCGTCGACGAGCCGACCATCACCATGACCTTCCAGGTCAACGATTCGCCCTTCGCCGGGCGCGAGGGCAAGTACGTGACCAGCCGCAACCTGCGCGAACGCCTGGATCGCGAGCTCCTGCACAACGTCGCGCTGCGCGTCGAGCCGACCGGCGACCAGGACAAGTTCAAGATCTCGGGACGGGGCGAACTGCACCTTTCCATCCTCGTCGAGAACATGCGGCGCGAGGGCTTCGAGCTCGCCATCTCGCGCCCTGAGGTCATCGAGGAAACGATCGACGGGGAGGTGCGCGAGCCGTGGGAGACCCTGGCCCTCGACGTCGAGGAAGGGCACCAGGGAACGGTCATGGAAAAGCTCGGCCAACGGCGCGGCGAGTTGCGCGACGTGGTATCCGACGGCAAGGGCCGGGTGCGCCTCGACTATCTCGTCCCCAGCCGTGGCCTGATCGGTCTTCGCTCCGAGTTCCTGACCGCCACCTCGGGAAGCGGATTGATGTACCACGCCTTCGACCACTACGGCCCGAAAGCGCCCGACGATCTCGGGCGGCGCCGCAACGGGGTGCTGGTGTCGATGGCCGGCGGCAAGTCGCTGGCCTATGCGCTGTTCAAGCTTCAGGACCGCGGACGGCTGTTCATCGGCTCCGGCACCGAGGTTTACGAAGGAATGGTCGTCGGCATCCACGCGCGGGACAACGACCTAGTGGTCAATCCGCTCAAGGCGAAACAGCTCACCAACATTCGCGCCGCCGGCAGCGATGAGAACATCATTCTCACGACGCCGGTCCCCGTGACCCTGGAATACGCCCTCGAGTTCATCGACGACGACGAGCTGGTCGAGGTCACGCCCAAATCGATCCGCATCCGCAAGAAGCTGCTCAAGGAGCACCAGCGCAAGCGCGCCGCGCACGCCGCCTAGAGCAAATCCCGAACAAACTGAAGGGAGATGAGCTACTTGCTGGGGCTACTCGACGCCACACGCTACGGTGTGATGATACTGAGACAGGCGAGGGTGGTTTTGAACGGACGGGGCAGGTCACCCCTTCCGCGTGCTCCCTATGTGCTCCCTAGAAAGAACAAGGACCTAGCCGTTTCCAGCTAAGCCCTTGTTTTATTTGGTAGGCGCGGCAGGAATCGAACCTGCGACCCTCTGATTAAAAGTCAGATGCTCTTCCAACTGAGCTACGCGCCCATGGGCGTGTCCGAAACCTAAGGACGGCACCGGTCGCGGTCAACGGCTTCTGGCCGAGCGGCGCCCTATTTTCCGACCCGTTCCATGAGGCGCTCGCGCACCCCGGGAGTGACGAACTGGGCGATGTCGCCGCCCAGCCCGGCGATCTCCTTGACCAGCTTCGAGGAGATGAACTGGTGCTTGTCCGACGCCATGAGGAACACGGTCTCCACCTCCGGGTTGAGGCGCGCGTTCATGCCGGTCATCTGGAACTCGTACTCAAAGTCGGAAATGGCGCGCAGGCCCCGCACGATCAACGAGGCCCCGCACTCTTCCACGAAGTGCATGAGCAGATTGGCGAGGGGTCGCACCTCGATCCTGGAGCCATCGCCGTTAGCCAGCACCGTCACCTCGTCCTCAACCATGGCGACGCGCTCGTCGAGCGAGAACAGCGGCTCCTTGCCGGCATTAACGGCAACCCCGACAATGAGCCGGTCGACCACCCGAGTGGCTCGCGAAATAATGTCCAGGTGGCCATTGGTCACTGGGTCGAAGGTGCCCGGATAGACCCCGGTGCGTGGTTTTTCCATCACCTCGATGTCTCCTATTCCCCGGCCGCCGCGCCGGTGTCGGTGGGCTCGGTGGGCTCGGTGGTCTTTGTGGTCTCATCGTCCGAATCGTCACCCGAATCGTCGGCGTTCCCGTTGCCGACGTCGGCGAGCCGCGTCACCGACACCGCCCTTTCGTCGCCGGAAAGATCGAACAGCGTCACCCCCTGGGTGCGCCGTCCGGCGACGCGGATATCGCGTACCGGGCAGCGGATGATCTGTCCGCTGTCGGTAACCATGACGATCTGGTCGTCATCTTCAACCCAGAAGGAGGCGACGACGGGACCGTTGCGCGCCGAGGTCTCGATGGATGCGATGCCCTGGCCACCGCGCCCGGTGACCCGGTATTCGTAGGCCGAGGTGCGCTTGCCGTAGCCGTTCTCGGTAGCCGTGAGGATGAATTCCTCGGCTTTCGCCATGGCCCGCAACGCCGCCTCGTCGAGGCGCTGGGCGAGCGCCTCGTCGCTGGACTTTTCGTCGGCCTTGTCGGTGTATTCGGAGCTCTCGAGGCGGCGCCGGGCGTTGCAAGCGGCCAGATACTCTTCGCGTTCCTCGGCGCTCGCCTCGGAATGGAGGAGGATGGACATGGAGATGATGCGGTCACCCTTGGCCAGCTTGATGCCGCGCACGCCGGCCGACGTGCGCCCCGAGAACACGCGCACAGCGGGAACGGAGAAGCGGATGCACTTGCCGCTGCGCGCCGCCAGTAGCACGTCGTGGTCCTCGGCGCAGGTCTTGACGCCGACCAGGCTGTCGCCTTCGTCCAATTTCATGGCGATCTTGCCGTTGGCCATGACGTTGACGAAGTCGCCGAGCCGGTTGCGCCGTACGCGTCCCTGGGCCGTGGCGAACATGACGAACGGCTCGTTCCAGCTTTCCTCGTCCTCGGGCAGCGGCATGAGGGTGGTGATGGTCTCGCCATCCTTGAGCGGCAGCAGGTTGATCATGGCGTTGCCGCGCGCCGTCGGCGAGCCCAGCGGTAGCCTGTAGACCTTCAGCTTGTAAACGATGCCGGTCGACGAGAAGAACAGCACCGGGGTGTGGGTGTTGACCACGAAGACCTGGGCGACGAAGTCCTCGTCACGGGTACGCATGCCGGCACGGCCCTTGCCGCCGCGCCGTTGCGCCCGGTAAGTGGATAGCGGCACGCGCTTGATGTAGCCGCTGTTAGTCACCGTGAGCACCATGTCCTCGCGCTGGATGAGGTCCTCGATGTCGTGGGAGAACTCGTCCTCCTCGGTCGCCGTGCGCCTAGGCGTCGCGAACTGCTCCTTCATGGCCAGCAACTCGTCCTTGAGCATCTTGTACAAGAGTCGGCGCGAACCCAGGATTTCCAGATACCCGGCGATGCGCTGGCCCAGTTCGCGCAGGTCCTCGCCGATCTTGTCGCGCTCTAGCCCGGTCAGGCGATGCAGGCGCAGCTCTAGGATGGCCTTGGCCTGGGTCTCCGACAGACGGTAGTGGCCGTCCTCGACCTTGCGGTCGGGCTCGTTGATAAGCTCGATGAGGGGCGCCACGTCGGCGACCGGCCAGGGGCGCTCCATCAGGCCGTGGCGCGCCGTCGCCGGGTCGGACGCCTTGCGGATGAGGGCGATGACCTCGTCGAGATTGGCCACCGCCACGGCGAGCCCGGCCAGCACGTGGGCGCGGTCGCGCGCCTTGCCCAGTTCATAGATGGTGCGCCGGCGGATGACCTCGGCGCGGAATTCGACGAAAGCGGCGATGATCTCCTTGAGGTTCAGCATCTCCGGCCGGCCGCCGTTGAGGGCCAGCATGTTGACGCCGAAGCTGGTTTGCAGGGGCGTGAAGCGGTAGAGCTGGTTGAGCACCACCTCGGGCTCGGCGTCGCGCTTGATCTCCACCACCACGCGCACGCCGTCGCGGTCCGATTCGTCGCGCAGGTCGGCGATGCCCTCAATCTTCTTGTCGCGGGCGGTCTCGGCGATGATCTCGACCATGCGCGCCTTGTTCACCTGGTAGGGGATTTCCGTGATGACGATGGCGCGGCGCCCCGAGCGCGCCTCCTCGAAAGCCGTCTTGCCGCGCACGACCACCGAGCCGCGCCCCGTCTTGAAGCCGGACAAGACCCCGGCCCGGCCCATGATGATGCCGCCGGTCGGGAAGTCGGGCGCCGGGACGTATTTCTCGATGATCTCGTCGATGGTGATATCGGGGTCATCGATATAGGCGCCGCAGGCGTCGATCACCTCGCCCAGGTTGTGGGGCGGGATGTTGGTAGCCATGCCGACGGCGATGCCCCCCGCCCCGTTGACCAGTAAGTTGGGGTACTGGGCCGGCAGCACGCTCGGTTCGCGCTCGCTCTCGTCGTAGTTGGCCTGGAAGTCGACGGTGTCCTTGTCGATGTCATCGATCAGCGCGTGCGCCGAGCGCGCCAGGCGCGCCTCGGTGTAGCGCATGGCCGCCGCCCGGTCGCCGTCCATGGAACCGAAATTGCCCTGGCCGTCGATGAGCGGCAGGCGCATGGAGAAATCCTGGGCCATGCGCACCATGGCGTCGTAGATGGCGGTATCGCCGTGCGGGTGGTACTTGCCCATGACGTCGCCAACGATGCGCGCCGATTTGCGGAAGGGCCGGTTGTAGTCGTAGCCCTGCTCGTGCATGGAGTAGACGATGCGCCGGTGCACCGGCTTCAGCCCGTCGCGCACGTCGGGCAGGGCGCGGCTCACAATGACGCTCATGGCGTAATCGAGGTACGAGTTCCGCATCTCGTCCTCGATGGTGACGGGGGCGATGTTTGGGGGCTGCGGCGGGGCTGTCGTCGGAGGCGTCATCAAGCGAATTTATCCAATAAAATCAGATATATAACGAAAAACGGCCGGGGAGCAGTCCCAGGCCGCTCAGGGACGAATAAATTTAGCATATGTCGCACCTGGGTACAACAAAAAGCCCCATATTTTGGGGATTCCACCTCAATATGTGGGGGGTATGCCGGGGTGTGAGCGGACGGCCCCAGAAAACCCCGCAGATTTGCCATAAAACGGAGCGCCCGAGGCCGGCGAGTGGTGGTCCTCCTAAAAAGGTATCTCGTCGTCGAGGTCGCCGCCCTGGGGGCCGCCGCCCGGGGCCGGGGCCGCGCCCGCACCCGTGTCGCCAACGGCATCGTAGTCGGGTCCGTCCGCCGCCGGCGCCGCCTGATAGGCGCCGCCGCCCTCGCCGCGCGGATCGAGCATGGTGAGCTCACCGCGGAAGCGGAGGATGACCTCGGTGGTGTATTTCTCGGCGCCATCGTTACCCTGCCACTTGCGGGTCTGTAACTGGCCCTCGACGTAGACCTTGGAGCCCTTGTGCAGGTACTTCTCGGCGATTTCGGCGAGGTTCTCGTTGAAGATCACCACCCGGTGCCACTCCGTCTTCTCGCGGCGCTCGCCGGACTGGCGATCCTTCCAGGATTCCGACGTGGCCATGGAGAAATTGACGATCTTGGTGCCGTCCTGGGTAAAGCGCACTTCCGGGTCGCGCCCCAGATTGCCGACGAGAATGACCTTGTTGACCGACCCTGCCATGGCACTTTCCTCTCTTGCCGAAAACGTTGGCGTAACTCTACACGCTCCCCCGCACAGAGCAAAGCCCTCTGCATTGTCGGCCACCTGCCGGGACGGTGCTCGCGGCCGTCGGCTTCGCGCAGGAAGGGACACGCCCAGCGGGCGCCTTCGGGATGAGGGGCCTAAATAAAGTTCTCATTTTGTTCTTGCTTTGTCAAGTGTTCCGCGGCTCTTATTATCGTTTGTCCCGAAAGCAGAAGTGATCAACATGCCCAGTACCCGCGACGTGCCCCTATTCCCAACGCCGCCAGCGCGGCGACGGCGCGCCGCAAAATGACAAATGATGACAATGATGACAATATGTCATCATTCGAAATGGCCAGCCACGGGAGCACCACGGGGATGCCACGAGAGCGCCAACGCCGCCGCGGCGCCCTTCTTTACAGGGCCGCCCGGCCCCTATATGTGTGGTCGGTTGCGGCTGTCCGTCCGACATGACCCGCCACGAATAACCCATGCGCAAGATCGAAATCCGGGGTGCGCGCGAGCACAACCTGAAGAACGTCGACGCCGACATCCCGCGCGACTCGTTCACCGTGATCACCGGGCTTTCGGGCTCCGGCAAGTCGTCGCTGGCCTTCGACACCATTTATGCCGAGGGGCAGCGGCGCTACGTCGAATCCCTGTCGGCGTACGCACGCCAGTTCCTCGAGGTCATGCAGAAGCCCGACGTCGATTCCATCGGCGGTTTGTCGCCGGCCATCTCCATCGAACAGAAGACCACCTCCAAGAACCCGCGTTCCACGGTCGGCACGGTGACCGAAGTCTACGACTACATGCGGCTCTTGTTCGCACGCGTCGGCGTCCCCCATTCGCCGGCCACCGGCCTGCCCATCGAAAGCCAGACCGTGAGCCAGATGGTGGACCGGGTGATGGCCATGGACGAGGGCACGCGGCTCTTGATCCTGGCCCCGGTGGCGCGCGGCCGCAAGGGTGAGTACCGGGCCGAACTCCAGGACCTGCGGCGCCACGGCTTCGAACGCGTCAAGGTGGACGGCGTTCTCCTCGACCTCGACGCCGTGCCGGAGCTCAATAAGAAGGTCAAGCACGACATCGAGGTGGTGGTCGACCGGGTGGTGGTGCGCCAAGGCGTGGCGTCGCGCCTCGCCGACAGCTTCGAGACGGCGCTCGCCCTCGCCGACGGGCTGGCTTTTACAGAAGAGGCGGGGACGAGCAAAGCCCGGACAGGGAAGAACAAGGGTTCGGCTGCTGGTGGCGCGCGCACCACCTTCTCCGCCAAGTTTGCCTGCCCGGTCTCGGGCTTCACCATCGACGAGATCGAGCCCCGGCTATTTTCCTTCAACAACCCCTTCGGGGCGTGCCCGGCTTGCGACGGGCTGGGCACCGAGATGTATGTCGACCCCGAGCTGGTGGTGCCCGACGACCGCCTGTCGCTGGACGAGGGGGCCATCGCGCCGTGGGCCCGCTCGTCTTCGCGCTATTACGCCCAGACCCTGGACAGCCTGGCGGCACACTTCGATTTTTCGCTGTCGACGGCGTTCCGCCGGCTGCCCAAGAAGGTGCGCCAAGTGGTCCTTTTCGGGTCGGGGAAAGAAGCCGTGACCATGCGCTACGACGACGGCAAGCGCGCCTACAACATCACCAAGCCGTTCGAAGGCGTCATCCCCAACATGGAGCGCCGCTGGCACGAAACCGACTCGTCGTGGATCCGCGACGAGCTTGCCAAGTTCCAAACCGTCACCTCGTGCGAGGCTTGCGGCGGCCTGCGCCTCAGGCCAGAGGCCCTGGCCGTCAAGATCGCCGGCCTCAACGTCAGCGAGGTCGCGGTAATGTCCATCGAGGGCGCCGCCGAGTGGTTCGGTGTCCTCGAGGAGACGCTGAGCCCGCAGCACCGCGAGATCGCCCGGCGTATCCTACGCGAGATCAACGAGCGCCTCGGCTTCCTAAAAAACGTGGGGCTCGAGTACCTGACGCTGTCACGCGCCTCGGCGACGCTGTCGGGGGGCGAAAGCCAGCGCATCCGCCTCGCCTCGCAGATCGGATCGGGCCTGTCTGGGGTGCTCTACGTGCTCGACGAACCCTCCATCGGCCTCCACCAACGCGACAACAACAGGCTCCTGGCCACCCTCAAGCGGCTGCGCGACCTCGACAACACGGTGATCGTCGTCGAGCACGACGAGGACGCCATCCGCAACGCTGATTACGTCATCGACATGGGGCCCGGCGCCGGCACCCACGGCGGGCACATCGTCGCCCGCGGCACCCCGGCCGACGTCATGGCCAACCCCGAAAGCCTCACCGGCCAGTACCTTACCGGGCTCCGCCAGATTCCGGTGCCAGCGCGGCGGCGCGCCGGGCCGGAGGGTGCCAAGTCGCGGCGTGCCTTGGCGGTGATCGGGGCCACCGCCAACAACCTCGACGGCATCGACGTCGAGTTCCCGCTCGCCACCTTCATCTGCGTCACCGGGGTGTCGGGCGGCGGCAAGTCGACCCTCATCGTCGAGACCCTCTACCGGGCGGTGGCACGGCGCCTGCACGGGGCGCGGCTGCACGCCGGCGCCCACAAGCGCATCGACGGCATCGAACTCATCGACAAGGTGGTGGACATCGACCAGTCCCCCATCGGGCGCACGCCGCGCTCCAACCCGGCCACCTACACCGGCGCCTTCACGTCCATCCGCGACTGGTTCACCGGCCTGCCCGAGGCGCGGACGCGCGGCTACAAGCCGGGGCGCTTCTCCTTCAACGTCAAGGGGGGGCGCTGCGAGGCGTGCCAGGGCGACGGCGTCATCAAGATCGAGATGCACTTCCTGCCCGACGTCTACGTCCAGTGCGACGTCTGCAAGGGCAAGCGCTACAACCGCGAGACCCTGGAAGTGCGCTTCCGGGGAAAGTCCATCGCCGACGTGCTCGACATGACGGTCGACGAGGGACTGGTGTTCTTCAAGGCGGTGCCGGCTATTCGCGCCAAATTCGATACCTTGCGGCGGGTCGGCCTGGGCTACATCCACCTGGGCCAGCAGGCGACGACCCTGTCCGGCGGCGAGGCGCAGCGCGTCAAGCTCGCCAAAGAACTCAGCCGCCGCGCCACGGGCAAGACCCTCTACATCCTGGACGAGCCGACCACGGGGCTGCACTTCAACGACGTGAGGAAGCTCCTCGACGTGCTGCACGAACTGGTCGACGCCGGCAACACCGTGGTCATCATCGAGCACAACCTGGAGATCGTCAAGACCGCCGACTGGATTATCGACCTCGGCCCCGAGGGCGGCGACAAGGGCGGTCGCGTCGTCGCCGCCGGCACGCCCGAGGACGTGGCCCAAGTCACCGACAGCTACACCGGGCAATACCTGGCCGCCTACCTGGGGCGCGGCAAGGAGAAGAAGCGGGCATGAAGGCCGCAAACCACCCGGTCAATCTCACGGACGCTGCCAACGGTTCGCCGGGCATCACCCCCGTCCACGTCGTCGGCGGCGGCCTAGCGGGCTCCGAGGCCGCCTGGCAGCTAGCACGCGCTGGCGTGCCCGTGGTGCTCCACGAGATGCGCCCCCACCGCACCACGGACGCCCACCTCACCGGTGGCTTGGCCGAGCTCGTGTGCTCGAACTCGTTCCGCTCCGACAACGCCGAGACCAACGCGGTCGGGCTCCTGCACGAGGAGATGCGGCGCGCCGGCTCCCTCATCCTCGGCGCCGGCGACGCCAACCGAGTGCCGGCCGGCGGCGCGCTGGCCGTCGACCGGGAGGGCTTCTCGAAGGCCGTCGAGGCGGCGCTCGAAGCCGAGGCCCTAGTCACCGTGGCCCGTCGGGAAATCGCCGACCTTCCTCCGCCCCAGTGGGACAGCACGATCATCGCCACCGGGCCTCTGACCTCGCCGGATCTGGCCGCCGCCATCGCGGCGCTCACCGGCGAGGACGCCCTCGCCTTCTTCGACGCCATCGCGCCGATCGTCCACAAGGACTCCATCGATTTCTCCAAGACCTGGTTCCAGTCGCGCTACGACAAGTGCGACGCCGACTACATCAACTGCCCGCTGGACCACGACCAGTACCACGCCTTCGTCGAAGACCTGCTCGCCACCGACAAGGTGGAATTCCACGAATGGGAGGCCTCGACGCCTTATTTCGAGGGCTGCCTGCCCATCGAGGTGATGGCGGCGCGCGGCCCCAAGACCCTGGCCTACGGCCCCATGAAGCCGGTCGGCCTGACCAATCCGCACGCCCCGGAGAACAAGCCCCACGCAGTCGTGCAACTGCGCCAGGACAACGCGCTCGGCACCCTCTACAACATGGTCGGCTTTCAAACCAAGCTGAAGCACGGCGAGCAGAAACGCATCCTGCGCACCATCCCGGGGCTCGAGGGCGCCGAGTTTGCCCGCCTCGGCGGCCTGCACCGAAACACCTTCCTGAACAGCCCGCGCGTGCTCGACGGCACGCTGCGCCTGAAGCGCCAGGAGCGCCTGCGCTTCGCCGGGCAAATCACCGGCTGCGAGGGCTACGTGGAGAGCGCCGCCATGGGCTTGCTCGCCGGACGCTTCGCCGCCGCCGAGCACCACGGGCGCACCCCCCTGCCGCCGCCGGCGACGACGGCCATGGGCGCCCTGCTCGCCCACATCACCGGCGGCGCCGAGGCCGAAACCTTCCAGCCCATGAACGTCAACTTCGGCCTCTTCCCACCGATCGACGGCACCGGTAAGGGACGGCTCCGGGGCAGCAACCGAAAAAAGGCGCTGAGCGCCCGGGCGCTCGCCGACCTCGACACCTGGCTGGAGCGGCGCCAAGCGGCGGAATGAGTTCCCCCGAGCTTGAACAACGAGGCCCGGCGATCATGCCGGCCCAGCGTGCGTGTTGTGGGGCCAGGCGAAAAGAGTCACAATTGGACCGTCGCGAACACCCCGAAAAGGGGCCCGCACTGCCGCGCCGGCGCAGCGCTAACGCCCAGTGGACAGAATCTAACATGTGGCACCCATACGACGGCTTCCCGAGTTCATCCGGAAAAGCTTGCCATGCGTGGTGATGCGGGCACATCGCAAGCATCGGGCAACGCGTCCGGTGGGCTTGGGAAGCTGTCCCACGGTTCCCGTATGTTGGTTTCTATCCACTAGAACGGGCCTGATGAAAATTCGGAAGTGGCAAAATTCATTGCGCACCCTGCCGCGCCTTTTGTTTCGAGGCGCGCCGGCCGCCGCATGCCTCGCCGTGTTGATCTTGGCGAGCGTCGCCGTGCGCGCCCAACAATCCTCTTCCGACAACGCCTCGGGCGCCACCCTCCAGTTGTTCGAAGCCGTGATGGAAAAGGATCTGGCGCGGGTCCAGGCCGCGGTAACGGAGGGTGCCGACACCACGATGGAAAACGCCTGGGGCCTGACGGCGACGGAGTTGGCCATCGACAAGGGCTACTTCGAAATCGCCCATTACCTGCTGTCGGTCCGCAACTTTCAGCAGGCCAACACGGACCGCCGCCGGCGCCCCCCGTGGGGCGACCGCGGGTATGCGCAACCCTCGGCACCGCAAATCACGGCCCAGCAAGCCACGGCACTGCAAACCAAGGACGCACCGCCGAGCCCCGTTGCGGCGCCGTCTCCATCTCCGCCTCCGCCGCCATCCCCGCCGCCGACAGCCCAAGGCGGAAAAACGCCGCCGACGGGATCGACGGCCGCCACCACCCCAAGACCGAAAGTCATTATCGCCAGGGTCGGCTCGAATGCGGACAGCGAAACCGAAGCGCCGCCCCCGACCCCATCGGGCCAGACAGCGGCCTTGCCGGCCAAGGCGTCGGCTTCCGAGGAAGGTTCCAAGGACAAGCCGAACGTTTTGAAGCGCGTTTGGTCGACGTTGACCGACACCTTCTCCTTCGGCGGCAAGGAAGAGCCCTCCCAGGCCGTCCCGAAAAGGTCCGCGGCCTTGCCGCCAGCGGCGCCCAAGCCATCGGCCTCCACCGAAACGCCGGCCCCCATCGAGACGGCAGCCCCCACCAAGACCGTGAAACGAGTTCCCGCCAAGTCTCAACCGGGCACCACGGCGCGGTCGTCCCAATTCACTACCGCACCAAAAACAGCACCCCAGCCGACGCTCTCCGCCGAGGCCGCGGAACAAGGTCCCGCCAAGCCCGAACCGGACGCCACCGCGCCCCAGGCGCCGCGTCCTGAGGCCTTGGCGCAATCCCCCACCGTCGATAGGGCGGTGCCTTCGGCACTGGCCAGGCCGGCTCCAACCAAGGCTGCGAATGCTCTTTCACTGCCGCGCCGCGAACGCGCCGAAGACACCGCCCCGGCGATGAATTTGCTTGCCGGACGGCAGAAATCTTCGGTTGCCGTGCCCTATGGACAGACCAGCCCGAAAGCCGCGCCGGAGCCGGCTTCATCGTCCGCCGACGCGCCCCGTCCGGAAGCACCCGAAGCGGCGCTGGCCACCGCCAGCGCCGCGGCGCCCCGGCCCGATCAGCATCAGGCCGCATCGAGCCCGGAGACACGCTCGCGCGTTCCCGCCAAGGAATCGCAATTCGTCACGGCCCGGCCCGGACAGCCAGCGCAGGACGCACCCCGGGCGGCCCCGGCCGCGGTGGAATCGACACAGGTGGTAGCCACGCCCGCCGAGCGGGCTCCAGCCGTCCCAGCGACGGCGCGGCCGGTGGCCAAGTCCGCGGCGGCGGCGACGCCAGTGACCGAGGCGGCCCCCGAGCCCAATCTGCTGAGCCGCGTCTGGTCGAAAGTAACGGAATCCTTGGGCCTGGACGCGCCCGAAAAACCGGACCAGGAGCCACAAGTATCTCCGCAATATTCGGCAAGCTCCCGGGAAATCCGCGTACCGCGACCGGCGATGAGTAAAAGCTCCTCGCCACCGCCCCAGAAAGCCCGCGTGGCCAAGGCGGAACCCACGGAACCCCTGGAATCCACGCGGCCCGCGCCGGTCACGCCGCCTACCTCACCGCACCTGAGGGGCGTGGAGTTCACCCTTGGGACTTCCCTGAAACTGGGGCAAGGACACGGCCCGGTGGAAAGTGCCCGGACCCGATGCGTGGCCAAGAATTATTGGAAGGCCCTGTTTTGCCTGGAGGCCATTGACTGGCCGAAAAGCCTCGCCCCGATTTTCGAGATCAACACGCTCCTCTACAAGGGAAAACAGGTGATCGTTCGCTACGACGAAGGCAAGGCGACGCGGTTCTACGCCCTGTTTCCCTCCGAATCCTTCACCGATGTCGCCGCCCACTTCCAGCAGCGCTACGGGCCGCCGACGGCGACGCCCAAGCGCGTGGTCACCGAATTCGGGGCGCCGCGGCGGGCCAATCCGACGGTACAGTGGACCAGCGCCGATTTGGCCTCGCAAGAACTGAACGTGCTTGAAATCCGCACGTTCAACGACGCCAGCGGCGTTTTGCCGAACTTCAATCTCGGAGTGGTCGAACTTTACCGGGCCGACGCGGCGCCCATTTTCGGGCACCTCTACACCTCCGACCTCATGATCCTGCGCATGAAGCAGTCGTCCCCCCATACCCTGCCATCGGCCAAGAAATCTAGTAGCGCCCCCGCCAAACGCTGAAGGCGAGCCGCATCAGCCGTCCCCTTCCCGGCGCCCGCACGCAGCGCTCGAAGGGATCGAAGCCGGCCTTGGCGAGGCTCCCCAGATAGGCTTCGGCGAGCGTGGCGGGCAAGAGCGCCGGCAGCGCCCGCCTGGGAACCCGCGGCCCGGGGCGGCGGGCCGCCTCGATGTGCCGGCGCGCCGCCTCGGCGACCTCGGCGACCGCCGTTCGCAGGCCCGGCCCGGAGCGCCCCTCGAAGAGCCCTACCAAATCGACGCCCGAATCGCGGCTCAGGGTGGCCGGCAGCTAGACCCGGCGCGCCGCCGCGAGAAAAGGGATGGCCCGAAGCAACCCGATCAGGGACCAAGCCAAACCGACATGGTGTCCCGCTTGCCGGGAAGCCTCGTCCCGTGCCTCAAAGATTTCGAGGGAGAGCCCGACAAGGGTCGCCGACGTCGCCTCGGCATAGGACAAGAGCGCCACCATGTCGGCGGGCGCGTCGTCGTCCAGGTCGAACTCGCGGGCCTCCAGCAAGCGCTCGAACGGTTGGCGACCGAGGCGGTGGCGCCGCACGGCTGCGGCCAGGGCGCGGGCGACCTAGTGAGGCGGCCCTTCTCCTCCGCCGAGGGGCTCGGTGACCGCTTCGCGGACGCGCGCCACCTCAGCGTTGAAGGCGTAGAGAGCAAAAAGCCACTGGCGCGCCTCGGGCGGCGCGAAGAGGGCGCATAGGAACCGGTCGTTGTCGAGGCGCCTGACCTCGCCGACCAGGGGGGACAAACGGGCCATGGCGCATTTGTTAGCGGATCGGAGCCGCGGATGCCATAACCGCGGTCGATGGCGGAAACCGCCGGCAACGGGGCTCCGACGAACTTGTTGCACAATCGTCCCTTGTTTCGATTAGAATGCGTCAACAACGCATTCCTTGATCGTTCACACCATCTTTGGGGGAGACTATGACAAGCCTGCTAGAATCATTGCACAAGACTATCGTTACGGGCGTCGTCCTGCTTATCATCATGGTCTTCGTGATCGCGGGATGGCATTCCGTGGGGCTCGACCTCGATCAGGCTTGGTGGTCCTTTTTCGTACGCTGGATCCACGTGCTGAGCGGCGTCATGTGGATCGGAATTTTGTGGTACTTCAATTTCGTGCAGATTCCGACCATGCCCAAGATCCCGGACGAACTGAAACCGGCCATCGGCAAGCATATCGCGCCGGCGGCCTTGTTTTGGTTCCGTTGGGGCGCCATGGCGACCATCGTCACCGGGCTTGTCCTCGCCGCCCTCAACGGTTACCTCGTCGAGGCCATCACCATCGGCCTGACCGATGGCGTCGCCAAGCATACGGCGATCGGCATCGGCATGTGGTTGGGCACCATCATGTGGTTCAACGTGTGGTTCATCATCTGGCCAAACCAGCAGAAAGCGCTGGGCCTCGTGGAGACCGACGACGCCACCAAGAAGGCGTCGGCGCGCACCGCGATGCTGTTCTCGCGGACCAACACGCTGTTGTCAATCCCCATGCTCTACGCCATGATCTCGGCACAGAACGTCTACTGACGACAGCAACTATCCAAAATACCGAACGGGGCCCCGAGGGGCCCCGTTCTTTTTGGGCGTCAGTCGACCGCGATCAATGCCGCGGCGACGCGCCGTTCCTCAGCTAGCAGCACGTTGAAGGTGCGGCAGGCAGCGCCGGTGTCCATCCATTCCAGAGCAACGGCGGCTTGGCGCAAGGCCGCGCCGAGCCCGGCCGGCGCCGGTTCGAAACTCTTCCCGCACCCGACGAGTAGGATCTCGGACGGCGGCTCCTCCTCCGTCACCGGAGCCAGAGACGCGAACGTGACCTCCGCCGCCTCGGTGACGGGCCAGGGCTCGAGGCGCTCGGGCAAGACCAGCACCGAGCCGGCGTGGACCACGCCGGCAATGCGGAAACGGCCCTCCCCATAGGAATCGATGAGCTGGCGCCCACTGGCCACGAGTGGGGTGATGTCGGCCCCGCCCATGGCCTCACGACACTTCTTCAGCCGCCGCCTCGGCGCTTTCGCCGTCCGCCGGCCCGCGGCGCACGTCCAGGTGGAGAAGCAGCGGCACCGCCAGGCAGATCGACGAGTAGGTGCCGATGACGACGCCCCAGATCATGGCGAAGCTGAAACCGCGGATCACCTCGCCACCCAGGAAATAGAGCGCCAGCAGGGCGAGGAGCGTGGTGACGCTGGTCATCACCGTACGCGACAGGGTGGCGTTGATGCTGTCGTTGAGGAGATCGGCCAGGGGCATCTTCTTGTAGCGGCGCAGGTTCTCCCGCACCCGGTCGTACACCACCACCGTGTCGTTGATGGAATAGCCGGCGATGGCGAGGATGGCGGCTACCGTGGACAGGTTGAACTCCAGCCCGAACAGGGCGAAGACGCCGATCGTCGTCAGCACGTCATGGATCAGGGCGATGATGGCGCCCAGGCCGAACTGCCACTCGAAGCGGAACCAGACGTAGACCAGGATGGCGATGATCGCCGCGCCGACCGCGTAGACGCCGTCCCAGAACAGCTCTTCACTGACCTTGGGGCCGACGAACTCGGTACGCCGGTAATTGACGCCGCCGCCCAGCACCTCCTTGACCGTCTCCACCGCTTGTTGCTGGGCGCCCTCGCCGCCCTCCTGGCGCTGCACGCGGATAAGCACGTCGGTGGGGGCGCCGAATTCCTGGAGCGCCACCTCGCCGAGGCCAAGGCCCGACAGCGAACGGCGCATGTCCGCGAGGTCGGCGTCGGCGGGCATGCGCACCTCGATCAGGATGCCGCCCTTGAAATCGATGCCGTAGTTGAGGCCGCGAATCGTGAACAACGCCACCGAAACCAGGACGAGCAAGGCCGAGAAGGCGAAAAAGACGGTTTTCTTGTTGACTAACTGAATGCTGGTGACGGCCGGGATGAGCGTTATATGGCGCATGGCAGCCCCCCTAAACGGGCAAGATCTGGGGGCGGGTGCGGCGCAGCCACGCCACCACCAAGAGGCGGGTCAACATGATCGCGGTGAACATCGACGAGACGATGCCGATGGCAAGGGTCACAGCGAAGCCGCGCACCGGCCCCGAGCCGAAGGCATACAGAAGTACCGCCGCGATCAGGGTGGTGACGTTGGCGTCGATGATGGTCGTCATAGCCCGCGAGTAGCCGGTGTCGATGGCCGAGATGGGCGTCCGCCCGGCGCGCACCTCCTCGCGGATACGCTCGAAAACGAGCACGTTGGCATCAACCGCCATACCGATGGTGAGGACGATGCCGGCGATGCCGGGCAGGGTCAGCGTCGCCTGCAGGACCGAGAGCGCGGCGACGATGAGGACCATGTTCACCAACAGTGCCACGTCGGCCATGACGCCGAACAGCCCGTAGGCGGCCACCATGAAGGCCACCACCAGCACCATGCCGATGATGCTCGCCACCTTGCCCGCGGCGATGGAATCGGCGCCCAGGCCGGGTCCCACCGTGCGCTCCTCGAGGATGGTCAGCGGCGCCGGCAAGGCGCCGGCGCGCAACAGTAGCGCCAAGTCCTGCGCCGACTGGAAGGAGAAGTTGCCGCTGATCTGGCCCGAGCCGCCAAGGATGGCCTCACGGATCACCGGCGCGCTGATGACCTTTCCGTCAAGGACGATGGCGAAGGGCCGGCCCACGTTCTTGGCCGTCACGTCGCCGAAGCGCTTGGCACCCACCGAATCGAAACGGAAGACCACCACCGGCTCGCCGGTGCGCCCGTCGGCGCCCTGCTGGGCTTGGGTCAGGTTCTCGCCGCTGACCATCACCCGCTTGCGGACGAGCACTATGCTGGGCCGGCCGTCGGTGCCTACCTCGTCGGCCGACGGCAGCAACTTGGAGCCGGGCGGCACGCGCCCAGCCAGGGCCTCGGAGACCGTGGTTTTGTTGTCGACCAGGTGGAAGGTCATCTTGGCGGTCTTGCCGAGCAGGCGCTTGACGCGCTCCGGGTCATCGACGCCGGGAAGTTGCACCAGGATGCGGTCCTCGCCCTGACGCTGGATGGTGGGCTCGCGCACCCCCGTCTCGTCGATGCGCCGGCGCACGATCTCGATGGACTGGGCGACCGCCGCGCTCTTGCGGTCGCGGAGCGCGCTCTCGGTGAGGGTCAGGGTGAGGCGGCCGCCGTCGCCGTCCTCGAGGGTCGATTGGGGATCGAGGGGCCCGAGGAGGCGGCGCGCCTCGTCGCGATGCCCGGGCTCGATGATGGTGACGGCGACGCTGTACCCCTCGGCCCCTAGGCCACGGTAGCGGATGCGCGCCTTGCGCAGTTCGGAGCGCACGCTGTCGACCATCGACTCCAGGCGCTCGCGCACCACCGCGTCGACCTCCACCTCCAAGAGCAGGTGCGACCCCCCCTGCAAATCGAGGCCGAGGCTGATTTGCTTATGAGGAAGCCAGGTCGGCAGGGCCTCGGCCTGTTGCTGGCTCAGGAAGTTGGGGGCCGCGAAGACGAGGCCGAGGACGCAGACCGCAAGGACGAGAACGATCTTCCATTTCGCAAAGTAGACCATGGGACGGGCCGGCCGGCGCTCTTACCCGCGCTCTTACCGGCGCCCTCCCCCGAATATCTTCTCGATGAATGAGCCGCCGCCCTGACCGAGGCCGGCTGGCGCGGCGCCGCCAGCCGGCGCGCCCTTGCCGGGCTCTGTCTTGGAAAGCACGGTGGAGACCAACGATTGTTGGACGCGTACGCGCACGCCCTCGGCAATCTCGACGGTGAGATCGCCGTCGGTTCCCACCTTGGTGACGGCACCCACGATGCCGCCGCCGGTGACAACCTTGTCGCCGCGCCGGATGGCGCCGAGCATCTCCTTGTGCTGTTTCATCTTCTTCTGCTGCGGGCGGATCAAGAGGAAGTAGAAGACGACGAAGATGAGGACCAGCGGCAGCAACGCCTCGATGCCGCCGAAGCCTCCGGCGCCGGCGTCCTGGGCGTAAGCGGGGGAAATGAGCATTCTTGTCTCCTCGAAACGATAGGGCGCGGGGGCATTCAGGGAAAGCCAGCGGGACTATAGCGGCACCAGCGCAGCTTGCAAGCGGGCGATTATCAACTCCGTGTCAAGCCGCTACCCGCCCCACCGCTTTGCCCGTCCCGGACCGTATGTTAGGGTCGCGGCCGATCAGGCGAAGGAAGCAAAAATGACGGACAGCGAACACCCGGAGTTGCTGCGGCGCATCGGCGAGGCGCTGGAACGCCTCGCCCCGGCGGCGCCGGGCGGCGCCGACCTGGACGCGGCGGACGCTTTCGTCTGGCACGCCGAGGGCGGCTGGCTGGAGCCGGTGGCCGAGGTCAACCGGGTCGAGCTCGCACTCCTCAAGGGCATCGAGGGCCAGCGCGACACACTCCTCGAGAACACGCGGCGCTTCGTCCAGGGCCTGCCCGCCAACAACGCGCTCCTGTGGGGGGCGCGGGGCACCGGCAAGAGCTCCCTGGTCAAGGCGGTGCACAACACGGTCAACGAGGAGACGCCGGGCGCCTTGGCGCTGATCGAGATCCATCGCGAGGACATCCCCTCCCTGCCCCGGCTCCTCAACGTCACGCGCAGTGCCGTGCGGCGCACGGTGCTCTTTTGCGACGATCTCTCCTTCGACGGCACCGATGCCTCATACAAGTCCATGAAAGCGGTGCTCGAAGGCGGCATCGAAGGACGGCCCGCCAACGTCGTCTTCTACGCCACCTCGAACCGCCGCCACCTGATGCCCCGCGACATGATCGAGAACGAGCGCTCGACCGCCATTAACCCCTCGGAGGCGGTGGAGGAGAAGGTCTCGATGTCGGACCGCTTCGGCCTGTGGCTGGGCTTCCACGTGTGCGACCAGGACACCTACTTCGCCATCATCGAGGGCTACGCGGCGCGCTACGGCCTGGACATGGCGCCCGACACCTTGCGCGCCGAGGCTAACGAATGGTCGGTGACGCGCGGCGCACGCTCTGGCCGCGTCGCCTGGCAGTTCATCCAGGACCTGGCGGGAAGGCTCGGCAAGCAGCTCGAATGAGGGCGCGGTCCTGTCCAAGGGTGTACGCCATTGACGTCTATACGCCAATGGCGCATTGACATGCATGTCGAGCCGGTCGTTACACACCGTTGTCGAAACCCCGGAGTTTCGCCGCCGGACGGCCCCGTTGTTGAGCTAAACGAAGTTCGCTGCCATCGTTAACCACGTGGCGGCGTCCGCGTGATAATTTTCTACGGCGGCCCAACGGTGCCGATGTTCCTTCTCACGGTGTTTGGCAAGGGCGAAAAGGTAAACCTGACGAAGGCCGAACGGAACAAACTGCGCGCGGTGTTGACCACACTGGTCGCCGAGTATTCAAAGGAGTAAGATAATATGTCCAAAGCTGGCGATGGCATCCTTCACGGCGCTGAAAAGGCTCTGGCCTACGCGCAAGGCGAGCGTGAGGGATTTGTAGCGCACGTCCCACGCCATGTTGACGTGAAGGCGATCCGCAAGCACCTGGGGCTATCGCTGGAAAAGTTCGCGGCCCAATTCGGTTTCGCTTTGGACGCGGTGAAAAACTGGGAGCAAAGCCGCAGGCAACCCGAACTCTCCGCACGCGCCTTTCTCCTGGTCATCGACCAGGAGCCGACAGCCGTCACGCGCGCGCTTTCCGTTGAGACCGAGTAGAAGAAACCAGTTCGATATAGGGGCGCGCGCCCCGAGCCCGTGCCGCTATTTGCCCTTGGCCACACCCTTGCGGCGGGCCGGTTTCTTGTCCGGCGCTTCGGCGCCGGGCCAATCGCCGAAGGGATAGGGCATGTCCTCACTATGGTAAGTGAGGAAGGCGATGATCTGGTGGACGTAGGTGCCGAGGGTCCCGCCCAGGGTACTCAGCCTCTCGTGGACCTCGCCGGTGACCAGCCTGAGCAGGAACTGCACGACGACGACCACGGCGATGGCCAGCTCGGCGACGTTGAAGATGACCACGAAGACGGCCATGTAGAAGAGCCGCACCCACGTGCCGCGCTCCGAAACATGGTCTTTGAATTGCTTTTCCATGGCCGCGGACTCCTTATTCAATGGGTCGGGCGTCACGCCCGCCCGGCGTCCAGGTGGGCGCGCGGGTCAACCGCCCGCTTGCCCCGGCGCAACTCGAAGTGGAGCTGCGGTGTGGTGACGTTGCCCGAGCTCCCGATCTTGGCGATGACCTGACCGCGCTCGACGCGATCGCCGCGCCGCACCAGGAGCTCGGCATTGTGGGCATAGGCGCTGATCCAACCGCCCGAGTGCTTGATGAGCAAAAGATTGCCGAAACCGCGTATCTCGTTGCCGGCGTAGGCGACGACGCCGTTCTCCACCGCCCCCACCGGAGCGCCGGGCGGCGCCGCGATATTGATGCCGTCATTATGCAGCCCTTTGGCCCAGGGCCCAAACGCCGAGATCACCCGCCCCTCGACCGGCCACCGGAAGCCGGCTCCGGAGCGCGCCGGGGGACGAGAAACGGCACGCGGCGGCGTCTTGACCGGCGGTTGGCGCGGCGCCGGCGCCGCGCGTGCCGCAGGTGTCACACGTTGCACACGTGCCAAGGCGACTTTCGCCGTGGGAATGGCGAGCTCTTGGCCGACGCGCACGGTGTAGGGCGCGCCGATGCCATTGGCGCGTGCCAAGGCATAGGAGTCGACACCGTAGAGCCGCGACACCCCGTAAAGGGTATCGCCGGCCTTCACCACGTGGCTGCGTCCGCGCGGCAGGGCGATGCGCTGTCCCACCGCCAGATGATAGGGCGGCCGCAGCCCATTGGCGTCGATAATGGCGCGCACCGGCACCCGGTGGCGCCGCGCCAGGGCGTGGACGGTGTCACCGCGCCCGACGATGACGGCGCCGGCACCGACGAAGCGGCGATCGCTTACCGGTGGCGGGCGCTCCGCCGGCGGGCGGCTGGCCGAATGCGGCCCAGGGCCAGGCGGCGGCCACTCGACCCAACCGCACCCGGCCTCGGCCAGGAGGGCACCGGCCACAAGAACGGCCCCGGCGACCCTCGTCACGACACCGTGTGTATTCATGGTCTGGATTATTCCCGAAGGCAGCTCCGACTTCAACGCCCGAGCGTCATTCGGGTTCGACGCCGGCCACCAGGGGGACAAAGCGCGCGGCACCCAGATCCTCGATGTCGGCGCCGTCCTTGGTGCGGCACACGCGCACCAGCCGCTGGTCCCGCTCGCCGATGCCCACCGGCGCCACCATGACCCCACCCACCGCCACCTGGGCGAGCAGGTCCTCAAGGATGTCCTCGCCCGCCGCCGTCACCATGATGCGGTCAAACGGCGCCTGCTCGGGCCAGCCGGCAGTGCCGTCGCCAACGCGTGCCGTGACGTTGGTGAGAGCGAGCGCGGCGAGGCGCGTCTCGGCCTCGCGCAACAGGGCCGGATGACGCTCGACGGTGTAAAGACGCCGGCACAGGCGGCAGAGGACCGCCGACTGGTATCCCGAGCCGGTACCGACCTCGAGCACCTTATCACGGTCCCCGACCTCCAGGGCCTGGGACATGCGCGCCACCACGCTCGGCTGGCTCACCGTCTGCTGGCGTCCGATGGGCAGCGCCACGTCTTCTGTGGCCCGGTCGCGGAACGTCTCGGGCACGAACAGCTCGCGCGGGACTCGCTCCATGGCCGACAGTACGCGGGTATCGGTGATGCCCCCCGAGCGCAGTTCGAGGACCAGCCGGATGCGCCGCGCCTCGGGACTCAATCCAGAATTCCCTTGAGGACGCGCAAGGTGGGTCGGTGGGTGAGGTCCATGCTGAGCGGCGTGACGGATATGGCGCCCCGGGCCACGGCCGCGAGGTCGGTGCCACAGGCGAAATCTTCCGCCTCGCGCCAACCCGACAGCCAGTAATAGGGGTGCCCGTAGGGATCGATGCTTTCGGTAAACCAGGTACCGACGCGCCGCCGCCCCTCGCGCGTCGCCTCGACACCGGTCACGGCGCCGGCCGCCACGTCGGGAAAATTCACGCTCATGAGTACGCCCGGCGGCCACGGCACGGAGACGAGGCAGCGCACGACTTTTTCCAGATGGTGTTCGGCCGTCGTCCAGCGAGTGCGGCTGCCGTCGCTGCGCTCCTGGCTCAAGGCGACTGCCGGCACGCCGAGGAGCGTCGCCTCCATGGCCGCCGCAATGGTCCCGGAATAGGTGACGTCCTCGCCCAGATTGCCGCCCCGATTGACACCGGAAAGTAGGAGGTCGGGCGGCTTGTCCTTCATGATTTGGCGGAGCGCCAGCATGACGGCGTCGGTGGGCGTGCCGTCGACGGCGTAGCGGCGCGCCGCCAAGCGGCGAATGCGCAGCGGCCGGCGCAGGGTCAGGGAATGGCTGGCGGCGCTTTGTTCGACCTCCGGGGCCACCACCCAGACCTCCTTGGCCATGCGCCGGGCGACGCGGACCAACATCTTCATACCCGGCGCGTGCACGCCGTCGTCGTTGGAGATGAGAACACGCGCCTTGGCGAGGTTGAGCGGCTTATCGAGCATGGCCGCCGATCGTTTCCAGCCCGCCCATGTAGGGCCTGAGCGCCTCGGGCACGGTGACCGAGCCATCGGCCCGCTGGCCGTTCTCCAGGATGGCGATCAGGGTACGCCCCACGGCCAGCCCCGATCCGTTGAGGGTGTGCACGAAGCGGGTCTCCCGCGTCTCCTTGGAGCGGTAGCGCGCGCCCATGCGCCGCGCCTGGAAATCCCCGCAGTTGGAACACGATGATATTTCCCGGAAGCGGTCTTGCCCGGGCAGCCACACCTCGATGTCGTAGGTCTTCTGCGCCGAAAACCCCATGTCGCCGGTGGCCAACGTCACCAGCCGGTAGGGAAGACTGAGGCGCTTCAGCACTTCCTCGGCGCACGAGGTCATGCGTTCCAACTCTTCGTCGGAGTCTTGGGGACGCACGACGCTGACCATCTCCACCTTGGTGAACTGGTGCTGGCGGATCATGCCGCGGGTGTCCTTGCCGGCGGCGCCGGCCTCCGATCGGTAGCACCAGGTCATGGCGGTGAAGCGGTTGGGAAGTGCGTCCTCGTCGAGGATTTCCCCAGCCACCAAGTTGGTCAAGGGCACCTCGGCGGTGGGGATGAGCCAGTAGCGGTCTTCGAAGACGCCGCTTCTGAGGGCCTCGCTGGTGAGATCACGGTCCATCTTGACGACCTCGGAGATCTTCTCGCGGGCCATCTTGAACTGCTCGGTGGGGGAAAGGTTGTCGAGTTGCAGTTCCGCCATGCGGCGGTCCGCCCACTCCTCCATGCGCCCGCTCACGTGCTCGTTCAGGCGGTCCACGTCGAGCTTTTGGATCTGGAACAGGTCGTCGCCGAACTTGGGCAACTGCCCGGCGCCGAACAACGCCTCGTCGCGCACCAGGCTGGGAGGGTTGACCTCGGTATACCCGAACTCGGAAGTGTGCATGTCTAACATGAACGAGGACAGGGCGCGCTCCATGCGCGCCAGCCCGCCCTTGAGGATAACGAAGCGCGCCCCCGACATGCGGCCCGCCCGCTCGAAATCCATGAGGCCCAGGCCCTCGCCGATATCGAAGTGCTCGCGCGGCTGGAAATCGAAGGCCGGGGCCTCACCCCAGCGCCGTTCCTCCCGGTTGGAGCCCTCGTCGGTGCCGTCGGGGACGTCGTCGGCCGGCAGGTTAGGGATGGCTGACAAGGTCTCCTCGAGGGTGGCGGCGGCGGCGCGCGCCTCGGCATCGGCGGCGGCCTCTTCCTCCTTGGAACGCGAGACCTCGGCGATCAACGCCTCGGCGTCCGCGCCCCTGGCCTTGGCATTGCCGATCTCCTTCGACAGCTTGTTGCGCCCGGCTTTGATCTCCTGGGCTCGGGTCTGCGCGGCGCGGCGCCTCTTGTCGAGTTCCACGAGTGCGGCGGCAGCGGGCTCGGCGCCACGGCGCGCCAATCCGGCGTCGAAGGCTTCGGCATTTTCGCATATCCACTTGATGTCGAACATGGCCTGTCCGTTGGCGAGGGGCGCGCACCGCGCCGATTTTATAGGGCCTGGGCGCGTGTTTGAGAAGGGCGTCGCACTCAGGCGGAAAAATCGGTTTCCTCGTCGAGGTCGTCTTCGTCGTTCTCCGCCTCCTCGTCGTTGGCGCGCCGTTTCCTCTCGACGATACCCACCGAAATGATGGAGATCTCGTAGAGCAAGATGGTCGGCAGGGCGAGGCCGATCTGGCTGATGACGTCGGGTGGCGTGAGGATGGCGGCGGCCACGAAGGCGAGGACGATGGCGTACTTGCGCTTCGCCTTCATGCCCTCGGAACCGACCATGCCGACCCGCGCCAGCAGGGTCATCAACACCGGCAGCTCGAAGGTGAGCCCGAAAGCGAAGATCAGGCGCATGACCAGGGATAGGTACTGGTCGACCTTAGCCTCGAGCTGGATGGGCAGATCGCCGCCGCCGCCCATGGCCTCGAAGCTCAGGAAGAACTTCCAGGCCAGCGGGAAGATGAAGTAGTAGACCAGCGCCCCGCCCAGGAAGAAGAGGATCGGCGTGGCCACCAGGAAGGGCAGGAAGGCGCGCTTTTCGTTCTTGTAGAGGCCGGGTGCGATGAACATCCATATCTGGGTGGAGATGAAGGGAAAGGAGAGGAACAGCGCCGCGAAGAACGCCACCTTGATGTACGTGAAGAAAGCCTCGTGAAGCGCCGTGAATATGAGCCGCCGGTTGCCACCCAACTCGTTGAGGATGTCGGCCAGCGGGCGCACCAGAAAGTCGTATATGTCGGCGGAGAAATAGTAGCAGACGAAAAACAGTACGAGGATGGCGATGACCGAACGCAGGAGACGCCGGCGCAGCTCGACCAAGTGATCGAGCAGCGGCATTTTCGCCTGATCCAGGGCTTCCTCGGCCACCGCCGCCTAGCCGCCCGCCTTGCCGGCGGCCCTCGCCTCTTCCCCGTTGTCGGCCGCGTCGTCGGGTCTCTCTGTGGAATTGCTTTCTGTTGAATTGCTTTCCGTGGGCTTGCTCTCCGGAGCCTTGCTTTCGGGGGCCTCGGTCCGCGCCGCCGCGTCCAGGTCCGCTTCGATGTCCGTCATGTCCAGGTCGTCCGCGAAGTCGCCGCCCGGATCGATGGCGCTTTCGATCTCGCCCGCGATATCGAATTCCTTGGTCGATTCGAACTGTTTCTTGACGTCGTCGAGTTCCGCCTCGCGCATCATGTCGTCGAGGCCGCCCTGGAACTCACGGGCCAGGGAGCGCGCCTTGCGCACCCAAGCCGCCACCGTGCGCATGGCGCCCGGCAGGTCCTTGGGGCCGATGACGATGATGACAAGAACCGCGACGATGAACAGTTCCTGCCAGCCGATGTCCAACATGGCGGTTCATTGCTCCCGGCGGCCGATGGCGCCACGCGGGCACCATATGTTAGATTCTATTCACTAGCCGTTCGCCGCTTGATCTTTCGGGGGCGGGGTTTCGCCGACGTCCGCGGTTTCCGAGTGTAGGGACTTCTGTTCATCCACCGGCGTGGTGGAATCTTCCGCCCCGGAATCCTCCTTCATGCCCTTCTTGAAGGATTTCAGGCCCTTGCCAAAATCGCCCATGAGCCGGGAAATCTTTCCGCCACCCCCGAATAGGACGAGGACCACAGCCAAGACGATCAGCCAGTGCCAAATACTGAATGTACCCATTTCGGTTCTCTCACCCTGTTCTCGCGCGGTTTCGGACGGCGAATAATGGCAGAAAGCCTCGCCGGGGGCAACGCCACCCGCCGCTAACCCTCTCAGCCGTCGCCGCCGGGCTCCAGGGGCTCGGGTTGTTCGTCGGCGACCGCCTCCACCTCCGCCGCCGCGTCCTCGGCGTCGATGTTGGCGGCGGGTCCGCCCGGCATCGGATAGGCGTCAAGGGCCGGCCGGGCGTCGAGGAGCCCCGCCGCCTTCAACTCGTCCATGCCAGGCAGGTCGCCGAGCCCTTCCAGGACGAAGTAGTCGAGAAACTCATCCGTGGTGCCCCAGGTGACCGGGCGGCCCGGCGTACGCCTCCGCCCCTTGGGGCGCACCCAGCCCGCCTCGAAGAGCGTGTCGAGGGTGCCCTTGCTCAGGCCGACGCCGCGGATTTCCTCGATTTCCGGCCGCGTCACCGGCTGGTGATAGGCGATGACCGCCAGGGTCTCGACGGCGGCGCGCGACAGCCGGCGCGCCACCTCAGTCTCCTTTGTGAACAAGGCGGCCAGATTCGGCGCCGTGCGAAAGGCCCAGGACCGGCCCGCCTTGATCAGATTGACGCCGCGCTCGGCGTAGGTGGCCTGGAGCTCCCGCAACAATCCCTCGAGGTCCGCCTCCTCGGGCAGGCGCGCCGCCAATTCCCGTTCGCTCAGGGCCTCGGTCGAGGCGAACAGGATGGCTTCCAGGAGCCGCAGGTGCCGGCCGTCAACGTCGCTCATGGTTCCCCGTTCCCCCCTGGCCCTTCGTCGTTGTTGCCGCCAGCCCCGCGACCAGCACCCGTGGCGCGCAGGTAAATGGGACCGAAAGCGGTGTCCTGGCGCAGCTTGAGCTTGCCCTCGCGGGCCAGCTCCAGGCTGGCCGCGAAGGTCGAGGCGAAAGCCGAGCGCGACGGGGTACCGGGGACGAGGCCGGTGGGCAGGAAGCGCCACAGGCTCTCCCAGTCGGTGATACCGCCAAGTACGCCGCGCAGGCTCCTCAGGGCGTCCTCCATAGACAGGTATTCCGTCGGCTCGATGCGCAAGGTGCGCCCCTCGATGCGCCGCCGCTGGTCGCCGTAGGCTTTGAGCAACTCGAACAGAGTCGCCTCGTAGACCGGCCTGGTGGAGGCGGTGAAGCGCTCCGGCGCACCGCGCGCCAGGACGTCCCTGCCTAGCCGCGGCCGCGCCATGAGGCGCGCGCCGGCTTCGCGCATGGCCTCCAGGCGTCGCAGCTGGAAGGCCAGGGCCCCCGCCATCTCCTCGCCGGAAGGCTCGTCCTCGGCGCCGCTGTCGGGCAGCAACAGACGCGATTTCAGATATGCCAGCCACGCCGCCATAACCAGGTAGTCGGCGGCCAGTTCCAGATTGGCGCGCCTGACGCGGCTCACGAATTCCAGGTACTGGTCGGCCAGCTGCAGGATGGAAATCTGGGTGACGTCCACCTTCTGCTCGCGGGCCAGCGCCAGCAGGACGTCGATGGGGCCTTCGTAGCCCTCGATATCGACGACGAACCGGCTATCCTCGGGCACGCCGAAGAGGCGCGCTCCCCCGAGTTCCTCGCCAACTTCCATCATATCCTCGTCAAATGTCCACGCCCACGGCCGCGAAGATGACCTGGAGCAGAAACCGCGCCGGCACACCCACGAGCCAGGAAAAAACGTGCAGGTCGAGGCCGAGTCTGCCACCGATCCACGGCAGGATAAACAGGATCCCGAGAATAATGAATATCCCGGCACGTTCCAGTCTCGCCAGCGGCTCGGCGAGATACCGGGGCAGCAGGCCGACCGCGACGCGCCCGCCGTCGAGCGGCGGCAGGGGTAGCATGTTGAATACGCACAACAACAGATTGATCCATACCGAGTTGATCAGGTTGCGGGTGACCCACTCGCGCGCCTCGCCGTCCAGCAACGATACCGCGTGCAATAACGCCGCCGACGCCACGGCCAACGCCAGGTTGGTCCCTGGCCCGGCCGCCGCCACCAGAACCATGTCGCGGCGCGGGCGGCCGAGGCGGGAGAAATTCACCGGCACCGGCTTGGCAAAACCGAATGCCATGCGGCCGCCCGAAAAAAACAGCAGCAGGCCCGGCAGCAGGACGGTGCCGAAAAGGTCGATATGGCGGAACGGGTTGAAGGTGACCCGGCCCATGCGATACGCGGTGTCGTCCCCCAACCGCCACGCTACCCAGCCGTGCGCCGCCTCGTGCAAGGTCACGGCCAGCAGCAGGGGTATGGCCCACACCGACACGAAGGAAAGGATGTCATCCACTTGCGGTCACCTCGCCGTCGTCGAAAAGATTGTCGAGCCGGACCAGTGCCTTCGCCGTGTTCAAGGCCACCGGCGCCCGCCACTTGCCGGCACCTCTCGCCAGACGATCCAGCGCCGCATCGGAGAGAAGACCGGTGGCCTCCGTCACGCTCTTCATGTCGGCGAGCGCGCCGCTGCAATGGAGCACGACGTCGCACCCTGCGGCGAGGGCCGCCCGGGCGCGCGAGCCGATGTCCCCATCCAGCGCCTTCATGGCAATGTCGTCGGAGAGCAGCACACCGTCGAAGCCGATAGCGCCGCGGATCGCCTCGGCGATCACCGGCGCCGACGTGGTGGCCGGCCTGTCAGGGTCGATGGCCCGGTAGACGACGTGAGCGGTCATCGCCCAGGGCATGTGATTGAGTGCCCTGAACGGTGCAAAATCGACGGCATCGAGATCGGCGAGCGCCTCCACCACCACGGGCAGGGCCTCGTGGCTGTCGGCCATGGCGCGGCCGTGGCCGGGAATGTGCTTGATCACCGGCATCACACCACCGTCGACGAGTCCCTCGCAGACCGCCCACCCCAGAAGCGCCGCCATCTCCGGCCGGCCCCCGTAGGCGCGGTCGCCGATGATGGGATGGGCGTCCGTCTGGGCGACGTCGAGGACCGGCGCGCAGTTGACGGTGATGCCGAGCTGGAACAACTCGGCGGCGATAAGGTGGGCGTTGAGGCGCGCCGCCTCGACCGCCCGGTCACGGTCGCGCCCGGCGATCTCGGCGAAACGCCGGGCCGGCGGCACGGCGCGCCAGTGGGGTGGCCCCAGCCGGGCGACGCGCCCGCCCTCCTGATCGATAAGGACGGGAGCGTCGGCGCGCCCCACGCAATCGCGCAACTCAGCGATCAGATTCCGCACTTGGTCCGGGTCCTTGCAATTGCGCGCAAAAAGAATAAATCCCAAAGGATCGGCATCCCGGAAGAAACGCCGCTCGGCATCGCCCAGGACCGGCCCACCGCAGCCCAGGATGACAGCGCGGGAGCGGTGCCGGAGGGCCTTATTCTCCGGGGAGGACAACCAGGCATCCCACTTTGCGTATGGCGAGCTTGGCGCAGATGTCGCGCGCCGTTGCCACGTCGGCGATGGGGCCAGCCCGCATGCGGTAGAAGACCCCCTTCTCGCCCCCCAAGTCGGCCTTGGTGACGGACAGCTCTAAGCGACGCAAAAGGTCTCCATGCTTGCGACGCAGCCGTTCCCACTCCTGGCTGGCCCGTTGCGGCGAGCGCACGGCGCCGAGCTGCACCTTGAACGGCTTCTTGGGCGCCTCCCTTCGCACCACTGGCTCGGGCGGCGGCGAAGGTGGCGCGGCGGGTACCGCCGGCGGTGGCGCCACTTCGCTTGCCGGCGCCATCCCTGACGCCACTTCTTCGGTGCCCCCGCCCGTGGTCTCGGGTTCGGGCGCCGGGGCGGCGCTGGCGGGAGGCGGCAGCGGCGTCTCCGGCGGCGGCAACAGACGCTCGACGCTGGGCGCCCGTTCGCCGTCTTCCATGAGACCGTAGACGGTCTTGTCCCGGTTCGGCACGTCCATGCCACCCGGGCTGATCGGGCGCACCTTCACCGGGCTGGAGTCGGCACGGATCAAGGGCGTATCCAACGAGTCGTCGGGCGGAAACAGGTCGTCCAGATAGACCCAGCCGGCGCCCGCACCCCCCACCGCCAGCACGAGGAACAGAAGAAACAAGCGCAGCTTCCACCGCCTTCCCGGCCGCGGCTGCCTCATGGGTTCGAATTCTGGCGGTTCCGGCGTCTCGCCGAGCTCGTCGCCGCTTTCCTCGCTGGCCATTACCGCAATTCCTCGAGCGGGGTCACCCCCAGGACATTAAGGCCGGACGCGATGACCAGGGCGACGCCTTGCACCAAGGCCAGCCGGGCCAGGGTCAGCCCGCGGTCCCCAGGCAACAGGAAGCGCAGCCGGGCGTCGTCCTTGCCCTTGTTCCAAAGGGCGTGGAAACGGGCCGCCAGATCGCCCAGGTAGTACGCCACCCGGTGCGGCTCGTGCGCTTGGGCGGCGCTCTCCACGAGCCGCGGCCAACCTGCCATGGCCTTGATCAGGTCGAGCTCGGCGACGTCACCTAGGCGGGCCAGGGGCGCCGCCGCCAATGCCTCGGGCGTCAGCTCCGCCGCCTCGAAGTCGGCGGCGGCATGGCGCAGGACGGAGCACACGCGGGCGTGGGCGTACTGCACGTAAAAGACCGGGTTCTCGCGCGATTGCTCGGTTACCTTGGCGAGGTCGAAGTCGAGCGTCGCGTCGCTTCCCCGGGTCAGCATGATGAAGCGTACCACGTCCTTGCCCACCCGATCGATGACGTCAGTCAGGGTCACGAAGGCACCGGCGCGCTTCGACATCTTCACCGGCGCGCCAGCCTCCAGGAGCTTGACCATCTGGCACAGCTTGACGTCGAGATCGGCAGCGCCTCCCGAGATCGCCTTGACCGCGGCGCGCATGCGCTTGACGTAGCCGCCGTGATCGGCGCCCCACACGTCGATCTGGTTCACGAAGCCACGCCGGTACTTGTCCAGGTGATAGGCGATGTCGGTAGCGAAATAGGTCCACGTGCCGTCCGATTTCTTGAGCGGCCGGTCCACGTCGTCACCGAATCGGGTGGCGCGGAAAAGCATTTGCGGCCGGGGCTCCCAGTCCTCGGGCACCTGCTTGCCCTTGGGCGGATCGAGGACGCCGGTGTAGACCAGGTCCCGCTCATCGAGAAACCTCAAGGCGTCGTCGACGGCGCCACGCTCGACCAGATCGCATTCCGAGGTGAACACGTCGATGCTGACGCCGAGCGCCCGCAGGTCGCCGCGGATGAGGTCCATCATCTCGTCGGTGGCGAAGCGGATCAGGAACTCCAGGTTCTCAGCGTCGTCGGCGTCGAGTCGAGTAGCGCCGAAACGCTCGGCCAGCTTGCGCCCCAACGGCTTCAGATAGTCGCCCGGATAGAGGCCTTCCATGGCCGCCGCGTCGAGCTCCCCCGTGCCCAGGGCCTCGCCGGCGCGCGCCGCCGCCGACTTGGCGAGGACCTCTACCTGGGCGCCGGCGTCGTTGATGTAGTATTCACGGGTGACATCGTAGCCCGCCTTCTCCAGAAGCGCCGCCAGGGCGTCGCCGAACACGGCGCCACGGCCGTGGCCGACGTGCAGCGGCCCGGTGGGGTTGGCGGAAACGAACTCCACGTTGACTGGCACACCGCCGCCGATTGACGAATCACCGTAGGCCGTGCCCGTCCTCAGGACGTCGGCGAGGCACCCATGCCACAGCTTGGCGTCGAGACGCATATTGATGAAACCGGGGCCCGCCACCTTAGCCCCGGCGATACCTTCCAGCCCCTCCAGGCGTTCAGCTAGGAGTTCCGCGAGGTCGCGCGGCTTTATCCCCGCCGCCTTGGCCAGCACCATGGCGGCGTTGGCGGTCAAGTCGCCGTGTACCGCCTCGCGCGGCGGTTCGACGCTGACGCGGGAGCAATCCAGGCCTTGTGGGAGGCGGCCCTCACTAGTCAGGTCGCCGACAATCCCCACCACCTCGTCGCGAAAGCGGTTGAAGACGTTCATGACGTTCTCGCGTCGAAGTCGAAGAGCCGCCGGTGCTCGTCTATGGCGAAGCGGTCGGTCATGCCGGCGACGTAGTCGGCAACGAGCTGGGCGGTGGCTTTGGTGCCGGATCCCTCGGCCCGACGCCGCCAGTCGGTAGGCAGGCATTCGGGCTCGACCACGAGCAACGAAAAGATTTCCCGCACCACGCGGCGCGCCTTGCTGGTCATACGGTTGAGTTTGTAGTGGCGATACATGTTCTCGAACAAGAATTCCTTCAGGGCGCGGTCGTTGTCTCGCATCACCTCCGAGAACGCCGCCACCGGCACGCTGAGCCGCCGCACCTCGGCGGGGGACTCTGGTGCGGCGTCGGCGAGCCGGCTTTCGGTCTCACCGATCAGGTCATCGACCATGGCGCCGATCAGGCGACGCACGGCCTCGTGGATAAGCCGCGGCTCCTCCAGGTCGGGATGGGCAGCGCGGGCCTCGGCAAAAATCGGGCCGACCAGGGGAACGTCGGCGAGATCCTTGACGCTGAACAGCCCGGCGCGCAGCCCGTCGTCAATATCGTGGTTGTTGTAGGCGATATCGTCGGAAAGCGACGTCACCTGGGCCTCGGCGCCGGCGTAGGTATCGATTTCCAGGTCGTCCTCGGCGACGTAATCGGCGATTACCTGGGGAATGGCGGCGGCTCCCTGGCCGGTGAGCGGGCCGTTGTGCTTGACCACCCCTTCCAGGGTTTCCCAGGTAAGGTTGAGTCCGGCGAAGTGGGGATAGCGTTCCTCGAGGTGGGTCACCACCCTCAGCGACTGGGCGTTGTGGTCAAATCCGCCGAAGGGTTCCATCTTCTCCTTCAGCGCGTCCTCGCCGGCGTGACCGAAGGGCGGGTGGCCAAGGTCGTGGGCCAGGGCTAGGGCCTCGGCCAGGTCCTCGTTGAGACGCAAGTAGCGACACACCGAGCGCGCGATCTGGGCTACCTCAAGCGAATGGGTGAGCCGGGTGCGGAAGAAGTCGCCCTCGTGGTTGACGAAGACCTGGGTTTTGTAGGCGAGCTTGCGGAAGGCCGCGGAGTGGATGATGCGGTCGCGATCCCGCTGGAAGCACGTCCGCGTCGGGCTTTCCGATTCGAAATAGCGACGGCTGCGGCTGTCTTCGGGACGGCAGGCGTAGGGCGCCGGAGTGTACGCGGCGGTCATGGCGGAAAATTACTCGGCGGAAGGTGCTCAGGCAACGGAACTTTGCGGGCTCGTTTGACAATCGCCGCCGGGGGATTACATAAGAGTTAAATTAGTTTAATATGAGGCTTCTCTAATACGGGGTCTCGGAAGGGAGCGGAGATGAGCCAAACCGCGACCAACGCCGGCCAACGCCGGGTGAGCATATCGCACAGCGCGGCGGGAAGGATCGCCGCTCTCCTCAAGGAGGAAGACGACGACGCCCTCATGCTGCGCGTTGCCATCTCAGGGGGCGGCTGCTCCGGCTTCCAGTACGGGTTCTCGTTCGACAACACCGTCGGCGAGGACGATCGGGTCTTCGAGGAAAACGGGGCCAAGGTGGTGATCGACGAGACCTCCCTCGGGCTTCTCGCCGGTGCTGAGGTCGATTTCGTCGAGGAGCTCGGCGCCTCCTACTTTGCCATGAAGAACCCCAACGCCAAGTCCGTGTGCGGCTGCGGCACCTCGTTTTCCATCTGACGGCATCCGGCGAAACCTGATAGAAAAACGGGCCCCGTCGGTGCGCGGGCACGGTTCGTTGGGAAGGTCGCTTCTCCATGCTCAAGATCGCCACCTGGAACGTCAATTCCCTCAAGGCGCGGTTGCCCCGGGTCCTCGAATGGCTGGCCGTGGCGGCGCCCGACGTGGCCCTCCTGCAGGAGACCAAGGGCACCGAGGAAACGTTCCCGGCCCTCGAGATCGGCGAGCTCGGCTACAACGTGGCGGTCGCCGGTCAGAAGACCTACAACGGCGTCGCCATCCTCTCCAAACGACCCATCGAGGTAACTCTCGACGCCCTTCCCGGCGACAGCGCCGACGATCAGGCGCGCTATATCGAGGGCATCACCGGCGGTGTACGCGTCGCCTCCATCTACCTGCCCAACGGCAACCCGGTGGACGGGTCGAAGTACCCCTACAAGCTGGCCTGGATGGAGCGCCTCACCGCCCACGCCCGGCGCCTGCTGGAGACCGAAGACGCCATCGTGCTCGGCGGCGACTACAACGTGTGCCCCTCCGACGACGACCTCTACGACCCTGAGGGCTGGGCCGACGACGCGCTGTGCCGCGCCGAGACCCGGCAGCGCTACCGGGAGCTGGTGTTCCTGGGGCTGACGGATGCGTTGCGCGTGTTCAATCCGCAATCGCACCTCTATACCTTCTGGGACTACCAGGGGGGCGCCTGGCAGAAGGACAACGGATTGCGCATCGACCACCTTTTGCTGTCGCCCCAGGCCGCCGACCGCCTGAGCGCCAGCGGCGTCGACCGCGGCCCGCGCAACAAGGAAAAGCCCTCCGACCACACCCCGGTTTGGTGCGAGTTGGAAGATGGCGGCTAAGTATATCGGAGGGTGCCTGTGCAGCGCCGTGCGCTACCACACCACCGCCGAGCCCCTGGTCGTCACCCACTGCCATTGCACGCTTTGCCAAAAAAAAGTGGCGCCGCCTTTGTCACCTGGGCGGTGTTCCCCAAGGCTGCCTTCGCCTCCACCGAGGGCGCGTCCGCCGCCTATTGGGCCACCGACAAGGCGGAGCGCACCTTATTGTAGTGCCTGCGGCGGCACCCTGGCCTTCGTTCACGTGGAAAGCGCCCATCAGGTGGACGTGGCGGTGGGCTCGCTCGACGAGCCGAGCGCGGTTTGGCCCAGGGACCACATCTGGGACACCAGCCGCATCCCGTGGGCGCACATTGCCGATGGCCTGCCCCGCCGTCGGGGCGAGCGTGGCGAATAGGCACCGGCGGGCCGCGCCACCCTCAGGGCCGGTTGCCGGTCTTCTCGTAGTGTTGCTCGAGGGCCTTCTCGAAGGCCGCCACTTCGGCGTCCGACACCTCGGTGCCGCAGTCGTAACACGTGTTGGTCATGCGGTCATACCAGCGGCAGCCGCACTCGTTGCAGGCTAGCTCGGGCGCGCCCTTGGGATTGTAGAAAACCACCATGTCCGCCGCCCCGCCTAGAGTGTGATCGTTTCAAATTGACTCAATTTGAAACGTGAATCGCCCTCAATTAATATATTTAAGGGCGTATTCACGTCCTGGATCGTTTCGATCCAGGACGATCAAACCCTATCTACAGGCCCCCATGAAAGAAATGCCCAAATCGTCGAACAACTCCTCGTAGCCCAGGTCGTCGAGGTCGCCGCGGGCGCGCAGGTAAAAGACCATCACGTCCTTGCGGTTGATGCGTTCGATCAGGGCGGACAGCGCATCGTCGGCGAGCCGGGCGTGGAGGCCGGCGAGAGTAGCGTCATCGGCGACCAGCAAAAGATCGACGCCGGCCTCCTGAAATCCCGAAAATTCCGCCGCCTCGGCGCGAACGCCTTGGCGCGTCACGGCCCACACCAGCATGGGCCCGTCGAGATCGGACACCGGCCCATCGGCGCCGCCGCGGGACACTAGGCCGATGCGCGCCCCATCGCTGAGCGGCGCGAAGAGGGCGCGGTTGCGGTCGAGGACGGCCTGCCAGCCGGCCACGTCGACCATGCCCTGCCGGGCGCCCTCGCTTATCGCGGTGTCCTTCATCGGCCCTAGATCTGGCACCCCAGGCGGTATCCCTCGTGGATGGCCTGGGTGAGGTCACGTGGCGCGTGGACGTCGCCGGCCATGTAGATCTCGTCGACCATCCACAGGAAGTCGTTGTAGAGTTCCTGGTTGGGCCGGCGCGGCCCGGCGAGAACGATAGAATCGGCGGCGATAGTGCGTTCCGAGCCGTCCCCGTTCATCACCGTCACGCCGGCGCTGGTGAGGGCGGTGACGCGGACGCCGGTGACGGACTCGATACCGAGCTCCTCGATCCAGGCCTTGTGGCGCCACTTCCAGGTCGGCGAGACATCGTCGGCCACGCGTTTCCCACGCTCGACGATAATCACCTCGTGGCCCTGCTGGCTCAGGGATTCGGCAAGGGTCAGGCCCACCTTGTTGCCGCCGACGACCACTACCTTGTTGCCGACTTCGGCGCCGTTGATGGCGATATCGAGAGCGTCGACCACGGGGGCGCCGTCTTCCGCTTCGGGCAGGACCCCGGCGTCGGTGCTGGCGCCGGTGGCCAGCACCACTACGTCATACTGGTGGAGCAGTGAGCGCATCATCTTTGGCGTCGGTTCGGTATTCAGCTTGACCTCGATGCCGAGGCGGGCGATCACCACCTCGTATTGAGCGATCACCGAGCGCAGGTCGTCCTTGTTGGCCAGGTCGTGCTCGGCGTAGCCGCGCAGCGCACCGCCGACGTGGTTACTCTTTTCATAGACCGTGACTTGGTGGCCCCTCTTATGGGCGGCGATGGCGCATTCCAGGCCCGCCGGGCCGGCGCCGACGACCATGACGCGCTTCTTGGTGACCGCCGGCGTGATGTTGTACTTGGGCTCGTATTCGTGGCCCAGCGTCGGGTTCATGGTGCAAGTGTAGGGCAGGTCCCGGAACAGACGCGACAGGCAGTTGAGGGAGCCCACGCAGCGCCGCACCTCGTCGAGCCGGCCCTGGCGCGCTTTGTGCACCATCTGGGGATCGGCCAACAAGGGCCGGCAGACCTCCCAGAAATCGAATTCGCCGTCGGCGATGCACTTGTCGGCCATCTCCGGATCGGGCAGGCGCACGCCGAAGGCCAGGGGCAGGTCGGGCAGCATCTTCTTGCAGCGCGCCGCCAGGCGGTTCCAGTGGCCCGGCGCCACGTCGCGTCCGATGGAGGATTCGGGAGCCTCTTGCCAGCCGACGGTGATGCTTATCATGTCGACCCCGGCGTCGGCCGCCATCTGGATTTGCTCGAAACACTCGTCCTCCGAATTGCAGCCCCACTTGTCCATGAGTTCGGCGCCGTTGAGGCGGATGATCAGCGGTTTGTCGCCGATGGTCTGTTTGATCTCGTCGATCAGCTCGACCATGAAGCGGCCCCGGTTGCGCACCGAGCCGCCGTACTCGTCGGTACGCTTGTTGGTAAAGCTGCTCAGGAAATTGGCCAGCAGATAGCCCATGAAGCTGGTCACCTCGACCCCGTCGTAGCCGCAGCGGATGGCCCGCTCGCAGGCATCGGCGTGCTGGCGGATGCACTCGTGGATCTGAGCCTTGGACATCTCGCGCGGCGGCCGGAAGTGGGGCAGGGTTTGAGGCACTGTCGAGGGCTGGACGCAATAGCCGATATCGATGCCGCCGTAGCGGCCGGCGTGCAGGATCTGCTGGATGGCCATGGCGCCGGCGTCGTGGATGTAGCCGGCGATCTCCTCAAACTGGGGCATGAACTTGTCGTCGTAAAGGGCGATCTGGCTGAAGTACCCCTTGCCCTCGCCCAGGGGGTCCGGATAAGCGCCCTGGTTGGTGATCATGCCACAACCGGTCTCGGAGATGACCTTGGTGCGGGCCAGCTCGCGCGGCGTGATGAAGCCGTCGCTGTCGTTGAAGTTGGAGACGCAGCAGGCGCCGAACTTGATGCGGTTTGCCAGCTTGAATCCCGCGAATTCGGCCTCCCGAAACAGATTGGGGAACTGCTTTTCACCGGGCAGGGTCATGGCTGAACTTCCTGTAAATTCTGAGCGCTCAGTCACGTCCGATTCTATAACTATTCCGGGCGCCGCCAATTGACAAGAGTCAAGGGAGAGGCACTGTCGCCAACCTAGCTTCGGACGGACTTGCGAAGCGCATGAGATGCGCGGTGACATGCTATTGTCGGGAGAAACCTACGTTATGGGCAAAGTCCTCGAAATGCTGACCGTAAACCTCGCCGTCAACGACCTGGACCAAGCGGTCGAACGATACAGCAAGTTGGGACTGACAAAGTATCCGCCGGTCCATGTGCCGGAGCCGCCCACCCAACTCACCGACGTGTCCATGCCGACGGGGGACAGTGGTTGGCTCTCACTAATCGCGCCGACCGAACCCGACTCGCCCGTCGGCCGGTATCTGGATAAGCGCGGCCAGGGGATCTACTCCGTCGTGCTGAGGGTCGACAACCTGCGCGAAATCATGGAGGAGTGGCGTCAGGCGGGCGCCGAGTGGCTGTTGGAAGAACCCTACGAGTTCCCGCCCGGCACACCGTGTACGAACCTTCTGCCCGACAAGCTCATCGGCAACTGGTTGAGACCGTCATCGATGCACGGGGTGCTCTTGGAAACGTTGGAGCTGCAGGGCGAAATCCGCACCCTCAAGCCGGAGTAAGCGGTGCGTCGCCCGGCGGCCAAAGCCGGGATGGCGCCTTCGCCGCGCCCTCAGGCCACGTCATTCAGGGCCATTTTCTTGAGGGCAATGCGGTCCACCTTCTTGGCACCGGTGAGCGGCAGCGCGTCGGTGATGAAGACCTTGCGCGGATGGGTGTATGCCGCGCCGTGCTCGAAAAAGAACTGCTTCAACTCGTCCGCCGTCAAGAGGCCGAGCTTTTTCTCGACGACGAAGGCGACCGGAACCTCGCCCTTGACGTCGTCAGGCATGGGCACGACAGCGACGTCGGAGACGTTGGGGTGCTCCATGAGTACGTTCTCCACCTCCTTGGGGTAGATCATCTCGCCGGCGCAGGCGATGCGGTCGTCCTGGCGGCCGACGATCTCGATGTAGCCGTCTTCGTCGGCGCGCACGATGTCGTGCGTCCTAAGCCAGTTCCCGGGCAACAGGCGATCCGCCGTCACGTCCGGCAGGTTGTGATAGCCGACGAGATTGCCCGGGCTGTTGATCAACAGCTCCCCCATCTCGCCCTGGGGTACCTCCTTTGACGTGTCCTCGGGATCGACGACGCGCAACTCGATGCCGGGATAGGGCAGACCGGTGGTGCCCTGCTTGGTGATTCCCCAGCGCGGGTTGGTGCACACGAAGCTGCACTCGGTGAGACCATAGGCCTCGAGCATGGGCGCCATGCGCTGGGAGAACTCGGCGAGCAGGTCCTCGGGCACCTCCGAGGAGCCGCAGATGACGAACTTGAGGCTCGAACAATTGTTTTCGGCTAGTTCCTCATCCTCGCGCAGCATGAGCTTGTACATGGCGGGTACGCCGGTGGTGTAGGTGCACTTCTCGCGAGCGATGGCGCGGATCATCTCCGCCGGGTCGACGTCGTGGAGGATGACCACCGAGCCGCCGCACTCCAGCATCGAAAAAAGGGCTCCGAACATGCCGTTAGCGTGGAACATCGGCACCGCCAACAAGCACCGTTCGTCGGGCCCGTAGAGCAGCGCCCGGCGCAGATCGCACGCCGCCCATTCGACGGCGGCGTGGGTCAGGAGCACTCCCTTGGGAACCCCGGTCGAGCCCGACGTATAGGCGATATAGGCGATGTCGGTATCTTCGACGGTGGTCTCTACCCGTTGCGTCGACTGCCCGGCAAGCCACTGGTCGTAATCGACGGCCCCTTCCGCTGGCGTTTCCATGAGCAAGACGTGCTCGAGGTTGGCGACCTCATTGCCCAGCCTGGGCGCCTCTTCCACGAAATCGGAGGACGCGAACAGCACCTTGGCCCCGCAATCGGCCATGATGTGGACGAGCGTGTTGTAATGGGCCCGCGTCGTGGTCGGGGTGACCGAGGCGCCGGTGCGCAGCGCCCCCAAGAGCGTTTCGGCGAAACGGTGATCGTTCTTGACGAGGATGGCGACGTGGTCTCCTTTGCCGACGCCGAGCGCCTTGAGGCCGTTGGCGACCTGGTTCGTGCGGTCCTCGAGCGCGGCATAGGTGACGCGGTGCTCACCGTAGATCAAAGCCTCCTTGTCCGGCCAAATTCGTAACGACTTGTCGAAGATATACCCGAAGTTCATGCGTCTACCTTTCCTCCACGAATTACGCGCCCCGGAACCCTGTCCCGGGCTTTCCCGGCAAAAGCCAATCCCTCATCCACCGCCTGGCGATACCACTTGAGGGCCGCTTCCCGGCACCACTTCACCGCCCGCGCGCGTTCCAGCCATCGATCATCCTTGAATATTTCACGGCACGCTTGGGCGTGTCCTTGATTCCGGTCACGTGCCGTTGCCCAGCACGCGCTGGAGTTTATTATACAGCTCTAAGAGCGCGATCGTTTCAAATCGTTTCGATCCAGGACGATAAGACCCTATGCGCCGACACGAAATCCTCCCCGATAAAAACGGGTGTTTTCGGCACCGGCCGCAGCGGATACAGTTCTCCGGAATGCTTTTGGCGAATTCGCCACGGCAACGGCGCTTTGAGTGAGAGGCACCCATGCACAATTCACACATTCCCGCCGACGTCATCGAGCGCGTCACCAGGGTGCGCGGCAAGCGGCACCTGTTCGACGGCATCGCGCCGGCGCGCGCCGCCCTCGTCGTCGTCGACATGCAGAACTTTTTCCTCAAGGAGGGGCAGGCCTGCGAAACGCCGCAGGCCCGCGACATCGTGGCCAACGTCAACCGGCTCGCCGACGCGGCGAGAAGCGAAGGCGCCACCGTCGTGTGGCTGCAAATGACACAGGACCGCGATCAGCTGCAAGGCTGGTCGGTCTTCTACGATTTTGTCAAGGCCGGCGAACGCGGGCTGGAAGAGCTGGATTGCCTGAGCGCCGGGCACCACGGCCACCGGCTGTGGCCCGGGCTCGATGTCGACGTCGACGACCTCAAGGTGGAGAAACGCCGCTTCAGCGCGTTCATACAAGGATCGTCCGACCTGCACGCCATCCTGCGGGAGCGCGGCATCGACATGATCATGGTCACCGGCACGTTGACCAACGTATGCAGCCTGACGACGGCGCTCGACGCTATGATGCTCAACTACAAGGTGCTGATGGTATCGGACGCCAACGCCGCCCTCAGCGACGATACCCACAACGCGGCATTGGCGACCTTTTGCGAGCTTTTCGGGGACGTGCGAACCACCGACGAGGTAGTGGCGCTGATCGAGGAAGGCGGCGCCTAATCAGCGGCCGCCGAATAAAGCCCGCTTCACGCCACCGGATCGGCGCCGCGTGCCTGCTTGGCGGATTTGGGCAGACCGTCGTCGGCGTGCAGCCGCAACAACCGCCCCTCCCACCAAACGTACAGCGTCGGCGGCGCGCTTGCGGGATCGTCCAGGGTGCCGGCGGTGACGTGGACCTCGTCGGCGATGCGCACGCCTCGTAGGTGAGCGGCGTGCCGCAGGCGGCGCAGAAAGCGCGCCTGACGCCGGGCGAGAATTCGCAAACGACGGGCGCGCCCTGGGTGTAGGCGAATTCGTCGCGCCTCAACCCGATCCAGGTCTGCATGGGGGCGCCCCTCGCCTTGCGGCAACTACAGCAGTGGCAGTGTGCCACCCACAAGAGCTCGCCCACGGCCTTGTAGTGCACCGCGCCGCACAGGCACCCGCCTTCGCGGACCGTGTCAACCATGCCGCCTCCCTTGCTGCCGGTTCATGCATTTAAACGCCGAGGATCGCGGGGTCCTTAGATATCCGCGTAGACGTGGGTCTCGGCCCTGGCGCCGGGGTGGCAGACGGCGCCGTCGAGAGCGCTACCTACAGTCTGGGCGTAGCGCCACAGCGCACCCGACTGGAAATCGTTCCGGCGCGGCTTCCAGGCCTTGTGGCGCCTGGTGAGTTCGGCCTTGGTGAGCTTGACATCGATGGTACCGGCGTTGGCGTCGATCTTGATGATGTCCCCGTTATTGAGGAGCCCGATGGGGCCGCCCACCGCCGCCTCGGGGCCGATGTGACCGACGCACAAGCCGCGCGTGCCGCCGGAGAACCGCCCGTCGGTGATCAACGCCACGTTGTCCATGCCGATGCCCGAGATTGCCGCCGTCGTCGATAGCATCTCGCGCATGCCGGGGCCGCCCTTGGGGCCTTCATAACGGATGACGATGCAATCGCCCTTCTTGATCTTGCGCCCGAGGACGGCGGCGAAGGCGTCCTCCTCGCAATCAAAGACCCGCGCCCGGCCCTCGAAGGCGGGATCGGCCATGTGGGCGATCTTGACGATGGCGCCTTCCGGCGCCAGGTTGCCCTTGAGGCCGACGACGCCACCGGTCGGCGAGATGGGATCGTCGGCGCGCCGCACCACGTCCTGGCCCGCCGGGAACTTCACGCCTTTCAGGTTCTGGGCGATGGTGCGCCCGGTCGCCGTGACGCAGTCACCGTGGATGTAGCCGTTGTCGAGCAGGGTCTTGAGCACGATGCCGACGCCGCCCACCTCGTAAAGGTCCTTAGCGACGTACTTACCGGCCGGCTTGAGGTCGGCGATGTAGGGCGTGCGCTTGAAGATTTCGCACACGTCGAACAACGAAAAGTCGATCCCCGCCTCGTTGGCGATGGCCGGAAGGTGCAGCCCAGCATTGGTCGAGCCCCCGGTGGCGGCAACCACGGTGGCGGCGTTTTCCAGGGACTTAGCTGTGACGATGTCGCGCGGGCGGAGGCCCTTAGCGAGCAGGTTCATCACCGCCTCGCCCGAGGTCTCGGCGTAGGCGTCACGCGAATCGTAGGGCGCCGGCGCCCCGGCCGAGCCGGGCAGCGCCAAGCCGATGGCCTCGGAGACGCAGGCCATGGTATTGGCTGTGAACTGGCCACCGCAGGCGCCCGACGACGGGCAGGCAACGCTCTCCAGTTCCAGGAGGTCGCGATCCGACATCTTGCCCGCGGAATGTTGGCCGACGCCCTCGAACACGTCGACGATGGTCACGTCACGGCCCTTGAAGCGGCCCGGCAGGATGGTGCCGCCGTACATGAAAACGCTGGGCACGTTGAGGCGTACCATGGCCATCATCATGCCGGGCAGCGACTTGTCGCAGCCGGCGAGCCCGACCAGCGCGTCGTAGCCGTGGCCGCGCATGGTGAGTTCCACCGAATCCGCGATGACCTCGCGCGACACCAGCGACGACTTCATGCCCGAGTGTCCCATGGCGATGCCGTCGGTCACGGTGATGGTGGTGAATTCGCGCGGCGTGCCGCCACCCTTGTCGACGCCAAGCTTCACCGCCTGCGCCTGGCGGCCGAGCGCAATGTTGCAGGGCGCCGCCTCGTTCCAGCAGGTGGCGACACCGACCAGCGGCTGGGCGATCTGTTTCGTCGTCAGCCCCATGGCGTAGAGGAAAGCGCGGTGCGGCGCGCGCTCCGGCCCCGAGGTGGTGTGGCGGCTGGGCAGCTTAGATTTGTCGAACTTGGCGGGCATGGCGATCCTCTCAGGCCTCTGAATTTCCTGGTTGCGGGCAAGGATAGCGGCGATGCCGGCACCACGCCAGCCTCGACGACGCGAGCACCGGGGCCGGCGGTGTTCCCCGGCGTCTACTTCTTCGGTTCGAACGATTCGGCGGAGTGGGGCACATGCTCTTCCGGCGCCTCCGCTTCTGAGCCCCGCAGACCCTTGAGCAGCTTCTTGCGGGCGGTGTGGTAATCCTGCTTGAGTTCTTCGCGGAGTTCCTTGCTAACCGCCTTGTGGCGCTTGTCGAGCCCACGCTCCATGGCCCGGATGCGCCGCATAAGGATCTCCACCCTTCTCAGCGACGCCGTCAGCTTGCGCGCCTTCCTGCGGCGCATGAACTTGCGCATGCGCCATTCGCCGGCCACCGCGAGCAGCGCGAACCCGACCGCTCCGAACACCAGGCCGACGGCGGCGTAGCTGGCCCGGTCGAAGGCGAAGACGATGCCCCAGAAACCGATGGTGACGAGGGCCGCGGCAACCGTGAACAGAAACCGCTTGGTGACCACGTCGTGCTTCTGGCGGCAGTTCTCGGCGTCGATGGCGGCATTGGTGACCTCCTCCTCGGCCATCTGCTGCCACTAGGGGAACGGCATGCCCTCGGCCAGCGTCCGCCCCTCGCGGATGAACTGGGCGAGGAGCAGGACGACGAACCGCGCCCTTTCCTCGGGCTTCCGCGTGCCGTCCTAGCGCGGCTCGTCGTCCGTGCCCTGCTTGGACACGGGAGGGGCACCGTCGATCTTGTTGATATGCTCGTCCATTATCCGCCGTCTCTTCATGAGCCGAGGTTCGCGCCGCTTCGAAAGATACCCCCGAATCCTCGGGCCGGCCAGCGCATTGACGGCCCCCAGCCCGGCCCATACCATGCCCTTTAACACCGGAAGCACACACACAGAAGGACCCGCCTTGGTCGACGCTCCGACCCTCGACGTCGATTTCGCGCGCCGTCAGTTCCCGGACAGCGCCTGGGCGTGGGCGTTCTTCGAGAACGCCGGCGGCAGCTTCGTGCCGCGAAGCGTCATCCAGCGCCTGGGCGCCTACATGGCCGAGACCCAGGTGCAGCCGGGCGCCCCGTTTCCGGCCTCGGCCAGCGCCGCCCGGCGCATGGCCGAGGGACAGCGGCGCATCGCCGAGATGATCAACGCGGGGCCTGACGAGATCGTCGTCGGCCCCTCGACCACGGCCAACATCTACGTGCTGGCCAACGCGCTCAGGCCCTGGTTCGCCGCCGGCGACGAGATCATCGTCACCAACCTCGACCACGAGGCCAACAACGGCGCTTGGCGGCGTCTCGCGGAGACCGGCCTCATCGTGCGCGAGTGGAAGGTCGATGCGGAGACGGCGGAACTCGATCCCGCCGGGCTCGAGCGCTTGTTGGGGGAGCGCACGCGGCTGGTCTGCGTCAGCCATTGCTCCAACATCGTCGGCACCTTCAACGACGTCGCCGCCATCGCCGGGCTGGCCCACGCCGCCGGTGCCCTGGTCTGCGTCGACGGCGTCGCCTACGCGCCACACCGGGCCATCGACGTCAAGGCCCTCGACGTCGATTTCTACGCCCTCAGCCCATACAAGCTCTACGGCCCCCACCTAGGGGTGCTCTACGGCAAGCGCCAGCACTTGTTGCGGGCGCGCGGCCAAAACCACTATTTCATCGGCGAGGACGACATCCCCCTCAAGCTTAACCCGGGCGGCCCCAACCACGAGCTCACCGCGGCGCTGGTTGGCACCGCTGATTATTTCGAGGCCATGCATGGCCACCACTTCGAGGACCGTGCCAACAGCTTCCACGAGCGTGTGCGGGCCGTCTACGGCCTGTTCGCCGCCTACGAGGAAGAGCTGGCCGCCCCCTTCGTCGAGTTTTTGTCCGCCAAGCCCGGCGTACGCCTCATCGGGCGCCCGACGGCGAACCCGGCGGAGCGTGCCCCCACCTTCTCGTTCGTCGTCGAGGGCCGGCGCTCGACCGACACCCCTGCCCTCGTCGAGCCCTCCAAAGTGGCCATCCGCAGCGGCCACTTTTACGCCCACCGGCTGATCAACGACCTCGGCATCGACCCCGACGACGGCGTCGTGCGCGTCTCCATGGTGCACTACAATACGGCCCGCGAGGTCGAACGCCTGATCCGGGCCCTGGACCGCGCGTTCTAGAGCGGCCATACCCACAAGACCATGGGCATGGCGACGATGAAGATGAGCACCTCGAGGGGCAGGCCCATGCGGCAGTAGTCCCCGAACTCGTAGCCGCCGGGGCCCAGGATCAAAGTATTGTTCTGATGGCGGATGCGGGCGCGCCCGATATAGAGCACCGAGCCGTCGTTCCGGGGGATTTCCTCGATCTCATGCTTGGGAAGTTCGGCGGCCTCGTTGAAGCGCGCCGAGTCGGCCAGCCCCGGCCAGACTTTCCCGACCGGGCTGTCGAACCGCCAGGTGAAGGTGCGGCTCTTGACGCCCGCCATGGTCGCCCTCCGTCTCCCCCATGGCAATTGTGGACCGGAGGCGAAGATCGGGGTCAAGGAGTGATTTCGGCGATCGCGGAAAGACGCCGCGCCTACATCGCCGCTAGGCGCTCCAGGGCTTCGGTGCGGCGTGCCCGGTCGGCGGCGGCTTTTTCGCGGCGCTCGCGCTGCGCGGTGACAACTTCGGCCGGCGCCTTGGCGAGGAAACCCTGGTTGGCGAGCTTCTTGTCGAACTTGGCGATCTCGGTTTCCAGCTTGGCGATCTCCTTCTCCAGGCGCACCTTCTCGCCGGAGACGTCGATGACGTCGGCGAGCGGCAGAACGTACGTCGCCTCGTCGACGACCACTTGGACGGCGCCCTTGCCGATCTCGTTGACAGCCTCGATCCCGGAGACGCGGGCCAGGCTCTTGATCAGATCGCCGTGGGTGGCCAGCCGCCCCCTGGTCGCCTCGGCGGCCGCCCGGTGCAGGAGCGGGAACGTGACGCCCGGCGGCACGTTCATCTCGGAGCGCACGGAGCGAACGCCGGAGATCAGGCGCACCACCCAGTCCATCTCTTCGGCGGCCGCGGGGTCGGCGAGGTCGGCGGAAAACTCGGGCCAGTCGGCGGCGATCAGCATGCCATCGCGGCCGGGAGCGGTTTCCTCCCACAAGGCCTCGGTGATGAACGGCATGAGGGGGTGCAGGAGGTGCAGGAGCCGCTCCAGCACCCACGCCGTGCAGGCCTTGATCTCGGCGATTGCGTCGTCGTCGCCGCCATCGAGGAGGGGTTTGGTGAACTCCAGGTACCAGTCGCAGTAGGTGCCCCACGTGAACTGGTAGAGGGCGCCCGCCGCCTCGTTGAACTTGAAGGCTTCCAGCGCCTTTGTAACGCGCGATGCCGTCTCCGCCACCTTGCCGACGATCCAGCGGTTGACGGTGAGCCGGCACTGAGCGGGATCGAACCCCGGCACTGCCTTGCACCCGCTCATCTGGGTAAAGCGCGCCGCGTTCCACAGCTTGGTGGCGAAGTTGCGGTAGCCGGCGACGCGCTCCGCCGACAGCTTGACGTCGCGCCCCGGCGCCGCCAGTGCCATCAGGGTGAAGCGCAGCGTATCCGTGCCGTAGGTCTCGATGAGTTCCAGGGGATCGATGATGTTGCCCTTGGACTTCGACATTTTCTGGCCGCTTTCGTCGCGCACCAGGGCGTGGATGTAGACGGTGTGGAAGGGCACGTCGTCCATGAAATGGAGCCCCATCATCATCATGCGCGCCACCCAGAAGAAGATGATGTCGAAGCCGGTGACCAGCACGTCGGTCGGGTAGTAGCGTTCCACTTCCGTCGTCTCTTTCGGCCAGCCCAGGGTGGAGAACGGCCACAGGGCCGACGAGAACCAGGTGTCGAGCACGTCCTCGTCGCGGCTGAGTTCGACCGCCTCTCCATAGTGTTTTTCGGCGGCGGCGCGCGCCTCGATCTCGGTCGACTCCACGAAAACCTGGCCGTCGGGGCCATACCACGCAGGGATCTGGTGGCCCCACCAGATCTGTCGCGAGACGCACCACGGCTGGATGTTGCGCATCCACTCGAAATAGGTGTTCTCCCAGCGCTTGGGTACGAACCGGGTCCTGCCGTCTTCCACCGCCTCGATAGCCGGCTTGGCCAGGGTCTGGGCGTCGACGAACCACTGGTCGGTGAGCCACGGCTCGATGGCCACGCCCGAGCGGTCGCCGTAGGGCACGGTCATGAGGTTCTCTTCGACCTTGTCGAGAAGCCCGAGCCCTTCCATCTCGGCGACTACGTTGTCGCGCGCCGCGTAGCGCTCGAGGCCGCGGTACTTTTTTGGTACGTTCTCGTTCATGCAGGCGTCGCGGTCGAGCACGTTGACCATGTCGAGGTCGTGGCGGCGGCCCACCTCGAAATCGTTGAAGTCGTGGGCCGGGGTCATCTTCACGGCGCCCGTGCCTTTCTCGGGGTTGACGTACTCGTCGGCGATGATCGGCATGGACCGACCGACGATGGGCAGCGTGCAGGTCTGGCCGACAAGGCCGCGGTAGCGCCCATCCTCCGGATGGACGGCGACCGCGGTGTCGCCCAGCATGGTTTCGGGCCGCGTCGTGGCGACGGTGATGTATTCGCCGTCGCACCCCTCGATCGGGTACTTGAAGTACCAGAGTTGGCCCGTAACCTCGCGCTGTTCGACCTCCAGGTCGGAAATCGCCGTGTGCAGCTTGGGGTCCCAGTTGACGAGGCGCTTGTCGCGGTAGATCAGGCCTTGTTTGTAGAGGTCGACGAAGACCTTGCCCACCGCCGCCGACAAGCCGTCATCCATGGTGAAACGTTCGCGCGGCCAGTCGCACGACGAACCGAGCCGGCGCAATTGTTGCGTGATGACACCACCCGATTCTTCTTTCCACTTCCACACCCGCTCGATGAAGGCCTCGCGCCCGACATCGTGGCGGGTGAGGTTTTCCGCCTCGAGTTGGCGTTCCACCACCATTTGCGTGGCGATGCCGGCATGGTCGGTGCCCGGCTGCCAAAGGGCATCACGACCGCGCATGCGCTCGAAGCGGATGAGCACGTCCTGCATGGTGCTGTTGAGGGCATGGCCCATGTGCAGGCTGCCGGTGACGTTGGGCGGCGGAATGACGATGGCATAGGACTCGGCGGCGGGCCGCCGGCCACACGAGAAGGCGCCCGAGTTCTCCCACCGGGCGTACAGACGCGCCTCTACCTCGGCGGGCCGGTAGGTCTTGTCCAGCATTGCCGAACCATCCTCTGGTCAGACCGTGAATTTTCGGGCCGTTAATTTTCCGGGATGGGAATGCCCGAGATGCGCTATGCGGTCAACCCGCAGCTTGAAATAGCTGAGCCGCGACCCGCCGTCACTCTTCCAAACGTTCCGCCCGGTTGACCATGAGGTCGATCTCCCTTTTCACTAGGCGTTCGATCAGGTAGGGCAGATTGCGGTCGAGCCATTCGCGCAGGATGGGGCGCAACATCTCCCGGATCATCCCCTCGAGGGTGGCGCCACGGCTGTCTACGGCCAAGTCGCGCCGATCGAGAATGGCGCGCGCCAGTTCCGATAGCACGTCGGTGGAAAGCTGGGCGGTGGGGTCGGAAACGACCTGGGCGCCGGCCGGTGCCAGCATTTCCGCGGTCAGTTCTAGGAGGTCATCGTCGACGGCGCGCGGGGCGGGCATGGGCCTCAGCTCGGGCGGTGGGGCAGGCTCGGGCTCGGGCTCGGGCTCAGGATCGGTCATTACGATAACCGGCTCGGACTCTGGTTCCGGCTCCAGTTCGGGCTTCGATTCCGGCTCGGGTCCGGGTTCGGAATCGGGCTCGGCCGCCGCCTTTTCTTCCCCTTCGCCGCCCTCTTCCTTCTCGCCTTCCGATAGAATACTGCGGATGGAGGCGAGAATGTCCCCCATTGAGGCCTCTTGCCCCTTGTCTTCCTGACCCGCTTCTTCCTGGCCGTTTTCTTCGCTCATATATTCTTGCCCCGGCTAAATCCCGGTTCGACGGAAGACGCCGCCCACCCTAAACCACAGGCGGACACTAGACCACAGTGAAGATGAACGCCAAAGCCATTCCAAGACCCGATTCCGGCTCAATTCCACCCCCAAGGGCATACCCTCGAACATCACCCTTTACGTGCGGTTTATTATTATTCCGTTATTTTTTTCCCGAATTACGCTTCTCGTTTTCTTCTTTCTCGGCGTCATATCCACTGCCCACCCACTTGTCCCGCACTTTACGGTAATGGCGTCCCGGGTCGTAATACTCGACCGGCAGATTGAGGTGGCGTGCCGTCAATTGGCCAATGGCCGCCTTGAGCGTGAAGGTGGCGACGATCTCGTCGCGCCTCGCCCCGACCAAGTTGACCCGGGAGTCGAGGAGTTCTTGCTCGGCGTCGAGGATGTCGAGCACGGTGCGCGCCCCGACCGCCGCCTCGCGCTCGACGCCTTCGAGGGCGATGCCATTGGCGTCGACCTGGGCCGAGAACGATTCGACGCGGGCACGCGCCGTCATCAGGCTCTCCCACCCGCGCGTCGCGTCCTCTTCCGCATCGCGGCGGGCTTGTTCCGATTCCAGGCGTTCTTGTCCCACCGTCTGGCGCGCCTCGCGCAGCCGCGAATGGACGGCGCCGGCTTGGTACAGCGGAATCGAGAGGGTCGCCTTGATGGACTTCTCGTTGACCCGGCTCGTGTTGCTTGTGGACTCCAGGTCACGGCTCAACTTGCCCGAGAGATTGAGACTCGGCAGCAACTCTCCGCGCACTCCGTCGAACCGGTCGCGCGCGGCCCTCTCGTCGAACAGCGCCGCCAGAACGTTTGGATTGTCCTTTCTGGCCATCGCGATAGCGTCTCTCTTGTCGGCGGGCCCAAACGCCGGGACGTCGGGCGCACTCAGCTTTTCAGGCGCCTGACCGACGATGTTGCGATAGGCGGCGCGGACCGCCTCCAGGTCCCCCTCGGCCTGGACGCGGTCGGCGGAGGCACCGGCGAGGCGCGCCTCGGCCTGGCTGACGTCGGTACGGGTGATCTCGCCCACCTGAAAGCGGTCCCGGGTCGCCTCCAACTGCCGCTGCAGCACCTGTTCGTTGCTGACGTTGAGCCCGATCACCGCCTGGTCACGCACCACGTCCATGTAAGCCGTCGCGGCGTCGAGCAGGACCGCTTGCTCGGTGGCGAGCAAGCGGTAGCGCTCCGCCGACACCGTGTTCTCGGCCTCGCGGGTCTCGGCCTCGGTGCGGAACCCGCGGAACAAGGATTGGGTGACGTTCAGGGCAATCCCGCGCGGAGTGCGGGTCTGGTCCTTGGATGTGCGGGCGCTGCTGAAGGTTTTAGCGCGTGAGATATCGCCTTCCACGTCGACGCTGGGCCGCCAGTTGGCAAGCGCTTGCGGTACCTGCTCGTCGGTGGCGCGAAGGCCGGCTCGCCCGGCTTCCAGGGTGGGGTTGTTGAGATAAGCGGCCGCCAAGGCCTCGCTTATGGTCTGGCCGTGGGCCGGGCCGGCCAGCGCCACCCCCCCGCACAAGAAGCTCAACAAAGTGATCAACCGTCTGGTCATGCGAGAAATCCCTTCACCCCGCGGCGATCAGCGCCTTCCGGGTCCCGGCTTGAATAGCCACTGACCGAACCGCGTATCTGCTACCCCCCTCCCTCCCTGGAAACACCGGGGTGTCGCGGCGCACAGTCTAACGGCGTCGGATGCCGCTGGCAAAAGAATCAGCCGCCGCCGGTTCACTGTCAGTAAGTCTTCATGGTGGTATCGACGCGGCGTGCCCAGGCGTCGATACCTCCCGCCAGATTGACGGCATTCTCGGAACCGTTCTAACGCATCCACGCCGCGACCTGGGCGCTGCGGATGCCATGGTGGCAAATGACGACGAGGGTGCGGTCGCGCGGAAAATCCTAGACACGCTCCACAAAATCGTCCATGGGAACGGCCAGGCTATCGTCGAAGGAACAGGTCTCCACCTCCCACGGCTTGCGCACGTCGACGATGAGCAAGCGCTCGCCTTCCCGGCGCATGCGGTCCATGGTCTCGACGTCGATTCCAGCGAAGGCCGGCTTGTCCATGGTGCCCCCGGCACCAAGCGCGAGATCTAGCGTAGAGTTCTAGAATTCGAATGTCGGGCGGCGAACGAATCCCGGCAAGGAAGACGTTGCCGCGTCGAACACCGTACAGCGGGAATAAGTGCCGCCGTGGCGGGTGATCAGGACCGCCTTTCCCATGCCGCGGCCGGCGATGACCGCCACCAGGCGCCCGCCCTCGGCCAATTGATCACGGATAGCAGACGGCACCTCGGGAACGGCGCCGTCGAAGAGGATAACGTCGTAGGGCGCTTGTTCCGACCAACCGTCTTTCATGGGTCCCTCGACGACGGTGACCGTATCGATGCCCAACTCGGCTATGATCTCGTTGGCCCGGGCGGCCAGCCCGGCGTCCGGTTCGAGCGCCACCACGGTGCTCGCCATGCGCGCCAGCACCGCCGCCGAATAGCCCGAGCCGCACCCGACGTCGAGGACCACGTCGCTAGACTGGACCACCGCTCCCTGCAGCAGGCGAGCCAGCACCATCGGCTCCATCAAGCAGCGTCCCTGGCCGAGCACGATGTCCTCGTCGACGTAGGCAATTCCCTGAAGCTGCTCAGGCACGAAGACCTCGCGGGGCAGCTCGGTCATTGCCGAAATGACGACGGGATCGGTCACCCGGTTGGCGCGAATCTGGTTTTCGACCATGTTGTGGCGGGCGGAGGCGAAGTCCATCGGGCCTTGTCCCCGGGAAATACTCGTACTGCAAAACTATATAATGCCGCGGAAGAACAAAGACAATGGCGGCGGCGGCGGCCGTGCCTTGACCGCCCATGGTGCAAAGTCTAAGTTCCCCTGCCCACCGGGCGGGTAAAGCGGTTTTAGCGGCGCGGCGGGCGTGCTTCGCTTGGACTGGCGCGGTGGCGGAGTGGCTACGCAGCGGCCTGCAAAGCCGTGTACACCGGTTCGATTCCGGTCCGCGCCTCCAGTTTAATCCGGCGTAGCTCAGTTGGTAGAGCAAGCGGCTGTTAACCGCTAGGTCGTAGGTTCGAGTCCTACCGCCGGAGCCAGTTTACTAGGAAAACCGGGCCTTTGTGCCCGGTTTTCTTTTTCTACCCACATATCAACCCACAGCAAGACTTCTGCATGATCCCATATCGAGGATCAATTGACGCTTCCGGGTCCCACCGCCATCCACTCGATCTCAGACACCCCCATCCAGCGCTCTATAAACGCCTCCGATGCCTTGGTCGATGGGCAGCATCCTGCTTTGGATGCTCGTTTAATGTAGGTCGCTCTCAGTGGGACGCAGGAAGGTCACTATCCCCTCTTCCTCGATAGTACGCATAGCTTCGTCTAGTGCGGCCTGATCCGTCGGAAAGGGGTCGTCCCAGACTGTCGAGGCATCTTCCTCATCGACGACCTCAAGAAGCCAGCCCTCATCATCTTTGCCGCGATAGATCAAGATTTCGACCGTGATGCCGTCGTGCGTCTCTTTGCGGCACAGCGGTGACATCTCAATTTCATAATCATCATCGATATTCGTCATCCGATCACCATCGCACCGCCACCACCTGAACACTACCGCCTTTTCCACCGCAAGCCGAACATCGCGCACGTCGACCGATCTCAGGTAAAGGCATTGCCTCACCGTGAGTGCTGACGAGTTCATCGACATTGAGATCGACGCACCGACCACAGCCGTCACAAAACACGCGAAGGCCGTTGTCGTTGGCTACCAGGTTGGCGAGGGTGGCGGGTTGCATCTCTCAGCTTTCTCTCCAAGTGCCAAAACCGTCGGCTCGGCATCTGCTGACGAGAACCTCGATATGTTTCTGCAAGCCCCCAGGTCGCCATTCCGACAAGTCTTTGTTTATGCGTTTTGGAATGTCGGAAGCATCCATCGTAAGAATTGCCTCATTGCGGCGAACTAACTTTGTAACGCAGTGGTCAGCGGGGGTCCGACTTGATTTTTCGGAATTGCATTTGCTGCAAGCAAGGATGAGGTTCCATACTTTGTCCTCCGCAACAAAGCTCCAAGGGATCACATGATCGACGTGCGATTTCGGCAAGGTCGAACCACCACAATAAAAACATTCGCTCTCACCCAGTACAGACTGGAAGAACTCCCTATAAGGCTTCAGTGCTGATCTTTTGAAAGCTAAG
>PVBE012234218.1_pt1 | contig 62630 bp, 55 predicted proteins | sample 1631181 | NCBI WGS metagenome assembly PVBE01 (sample SAMN08397723, study PRJNA350692) | Marine metagenome, whole genome shotgun sequencing project. | isolation source: water | place: Pacific Ocean | collected 2012-04
CCACAGGAACTGGGCCCTTATTGCGTCTTTGCTTTTCTGGGGTGCTGCCTTCTGGTCTATTCGGAAAAAGCTTCAAAATGTTCCCTTGTTTTTAGCTGCTGCCATGATTACAGCCACTCTTGCCCTCGCCGTAACCAGCTATAAAGGGGGCGAACTTGTATACCGCTATGGCGTCGGCGTGCTTGAGTCGGCCCGTTGAAACTTGACCACGCTTTAAGTTCTACGTGGAAGTCATAGCGCATACAGCAAATTAAAGCCTACCGTCCGGCCCACCCAAGAAATCCTTGGAATATGACGGAAAATCAACACGGGTATTTTTTAACGTTAATTCTTTATACAAGCTTATAGCGCCAAATACGCCAAGGCAGCCCAGGAGAAAGAAAGCATATCTCCTATTACGCAAGCAAACTGAAACTCCACCAGCATTTTTTAAGCCCAAGCGTGACGGGAAGCTGCGGGTGAGCGTGGTTTTAGGATTCACATGGCATGGGTGTGGATCAAGGCGGGGTGTTGCGGTTTTCGGGAATTGCTCAATCATAGGGTACGAGCTGGGATCCTAATCAATCGTCGACATATTATAAACGGCATTGCCCGGGCCATGTTAAAACCGAACTTGACGGGCAAGATGCGACAGTCGAGCCGGAAGATAGTGTTGCAGGGTTACGCAAACTCTTTGCAAGCCTGACGATGAGCGGCCCCAGCACTTACACGCGCTACAATGGAGCAATCATCGCCTGGTGAACCTTTGATCCTCCACACTTAGGACAGTTCTAATGGGATTTTACGAACGTCGAATCCTCCCCAAACTGATCGACGGCGGCATGCGTAACAAAGTGATGACGGCGGAACGGCCAAAGGTGGCGGCGCTGGCGGAAAAGCGCGTACTTGAGATCGGTATGGGATCCGGCCTCAATATCCCTCACTACACCGACAAAGTAGAGAGACTTTACGGCATTGAGCCGTCCAAAATTTTGCGTGAAAAGGCGAAGGCGCTCGCCGATGCAGCACCCTTCCCGGTCGAATTTATAGGCGAAACCGGCGAAGACATCCCCATGGAAGATCACAGTGTCAATACGATTCTTACCTCGTGGACACTCTGTTCAATCCCCAATCTTTCGCAAGCCCTTTACGAGATGCGCCGCGTTCTAAAGCCTGAAGGCCGCATGATCTTTATCGAACACGGTGCGGCGCCCGATCAGAACGTGCTGAAGTGGCAGAACCGGCTCGCTCCGATCTTTCGCGTCATCGCCGGCTGCAATATCAACCGCCCGATGGAAGACTTAATCGGTGAGGCGGGATTCCGGTTTGTCGATCTTGAGATGCGCTACCTTGATGGCCCGCGGATCCTCGGCTATCACTATATCGGTCAAGCGCAGCCCAGCTAGAGCGTTTCCAGAAAAAGTGGGCCCGGTTTTCTGTCTGAAAACGCAACCAAGCTTTGATACGATTGCCCTATGGCCACATTCGAACAATTCAGATCCACATTCCCAGAAGACAACAACGACAAGGGCGAGCGCTTTGAAGTCTTCCTGTCTGAGTGGATGTTCCAGCAGCACTCAAAATAGTCAGAGCGGGTGTTTCCCATATCAGTCCTACGCGCTGCCAAATTGCGTAGAGCGATAACTTTTTAGATTGTTTTCGAGCACCAACAAATCAGCCCGGTCAAAAAGAGGTTCAGAAACCAAAACGTCAAGGACGGACGGCTCATTCGCAGCGAACGCTTCGTCAAGTGCTGGTCTCAAATCCTGCACGTTCTCAACACGCCGACCAATGCAGCCATAGCCCTGGGCGACCAAATCGTAACGCAGGTCACCGAGATCCGCGTTGAGCCGCCGTCCTATTTGAAACGGTTGAGTATGGTATTCGTTGCCCCACACGCCGTTGTTGGCAATCACTGTCACAAAAGGCAAGCCAGCAAGCGATGCGGAACCCAGTTCACTTGCGTAATAGCCAAAGGCACCATCACCTGTGATCAGAACGACAGGGCGGACCGTGCCGCCCGTCTCTTTGGCTTTGTCTTGAGATGCGACCACGGCACCCATTGCAAGCGCGGTGCCGGTGCCGACCGAGCCGAGCGGAAATGTATCCATATAGCCGCCTTCGCTCTTGATCCTGAGCGTCGTGTAGTTGCGCACGAGAATGCTAGCACCATCGCCGACCACAATTGCGTCCGGTGGCATGGCTTCCATCACCTCTCGGCCTAGCCGCACCGGGTCGACGCGATCGTCTTGGCTCTGTCCTCGCGCAGCGAGTTGATCCAAACGCTCGCGCAAAGCCTTTCGCAGCCAATGATCGTCAAACGGCGTCAATTCTTTGTCGGCCAGCGAGGCTTCGATTTGGTCCAAGGCCAAGCGCGCATCAGCGTGAATCGCCACATCAACGGACCGGTTGCGGCCGAGCCCATCCGCATCCACATCAATCTGGACCATATGGGCGTCGGCTGCGAAGCGCGGCGCCAGCCCATAGCCGAAACGCTGACCCATGCGAATACCCGCCCACATGACTAGATCGGCTTCAGCGGCCGCCGGCAATGCGACCAGCCATGACCACCCCAGTTCATCATCTTCAGCGACGAGCCCTCGTCCCAGGGCACTCGTAACCACCGGAATATGGAACGTCTCAGCAAGACGCCGCAATACGGGGCCCGCGCCCGCTTTTGCCGCGCCTGTGCCCGCTATGATCATCGGGCGCTCTGCCTTTGTGATGAGTTCAACGGCGCGGGCAACATCCACTTTTGACGCGACCGGCATCGCCTTGTGGACGGATCGATCGCTGAGGTCGACAGTAGCTTCGACAGCTTCAGACAAAAAGTCCTTGTCGAACGCGACGACCACCGGACCCTGACGGCCTGACAGAGCGCGGCGGCATGCTGCGTCGACATATTCTGCAAGCCGCGCCGGATCCCGCACCGTGCGCGCCCACTTTACAAGAGGCCGCACATGATAAAGCGCATCGTGATCGATTTCGTGTTCCGGTTCTGTAGCGCCATCGGGCTCACGTCCGACCAAAAGCAGGACCGGCGAACAGGATTCCAGCGCGGCCTGTAGGCCCGTAATCGTATTGGGCAAGCCTTGGTCCACGTTGACCATAGCAACGCCAATACGGTTCATAACACGAGAATAGCCGTCGGCGGCACCGACCGTCGCCGTCTCATGCCGCGTCGGAATGACGCGAATTCCATTTCTGTCGCAATCGTCGAGAAGCAGGCTTTGCGATGCGCCCGCAAGCGCAAATACTGACGTCACACCGTATTTCTGCAGTACGAGCCGAACGATGGCCGCTGCCGTAAGGGAGTCTGGCGCTTTCACAGCAGGCTGATTCCTAGTTGGGTGATCCTCATCTCTATCTAATTATGCGCGCTAGTCTAACTTACGAACCACACGAAAACCGAGGTTACAAGAACGCATGACGATGGCCATCTTTGTCAAATGACGGTTTATGCAAATCAAATCCCCATCTCTATTGGCTGTCACACGTTCCATTTGCCCCCGCACAGCGGGACTGCTCATGCAGGCTTCACAGCAATGCAGCCAGCATGTTCCCGGCCGTTGCTTGTCGCGCCCTTCCGCTGCAAACCGAAGAAGCTAGACCGTTCGACAGTGAATCCGTTTTCCGAACAGACGCGGACCAAAATATCCGGATCGAGCGGGTTTATGTGGGGTGGTCGGTTACCCGTGTTTTCACCGTCGTGCAAAAACGGGGAAAAATCCGCTATAAATCCGGGCCATGGGTCGCCACTTTGCTTTTTATCTTCGTATGTCGGCGCCAGCGCACTCCATGGCCGCATATAAGGTGAGTCCGCCACAAGAAAGAGCTTACGGCCGGGCTTCAACCACTGAAACATTTTGCAGACGGACCGCTCTATTTCATTACCCGTCAGAAAATGAAATAGCCGACACGACAGGATCGACGAAAAGGACTGAGCATCAAAATCAACCATCGGCAAGACACCCTGGCGGGCCGTTAGCCGAGTGCGCTGCGTCTCGGGCACACGCGAAGTCAACACTTCGAGATGTCTGGGCTCCATATCGCAGGCCACTACCGTTGCGCCCTTAGCCAAAGCAGGCAGCGTGGCAACTCCATACGCGCAGCCAATGTCGAGGACAGGTCTGTCCTGCTCTGCGGCATAGTCAACAAAGGCACGCGAATAGGGATCGAGCGTGTCAAACATATAGCCGCGCCCGTTGAACGTCGGTATGACGCTCGGCAGATACTCTTCCGGCATAGGCGCCATGTGGAATTCTCTTTGTTTTACTAAACCGATTATATCAGATAGCCGCCCGTCTCGGTTTCATCAGGCGAACATCAACACATGTCTTGATCTATCATCAATTATCTTTTGCTGCTACCAATAAGCTCCTTTTCATGACCAACGTTGGGGCTTAACATGACGGCCACAGAAAAATCTCGCGAAGACTTCGTCAACGATTTTTGTGCGAAGTGGAATGAACGCGACGCCGAAAAACTCATTCCGTATTTGGCAGATGATATTGAGTATCATGTATTTGAAGGCGGTCAATTTGTCGTCAATGGTACGGATCAATTCCGCGAACAAATGGGCCAATTCATGGCCAGCATGAAAGAAATTCGGTGGGAGATCAAAAGGTCCCACGCCATGGGGGATCTCGTGTTCAACGAACGGATCGACTATTTCATCCAGGCAAACGGAGAAAATTTTCCCCGTTCGCCCTTTCATGTCATCGGTGTTTTTCTCGTGCGCGACGGCAAAATTAAATACTGGAAAGACTACACCCTTCTCAACGAAGGCTAACAGCTCGAGACGCCGGCCATTGTTCACCCGCCGCCAAACCGCCAACTGCGCCCGCGAAGCCCGACAAGAAAGTGCGTCTACTCATGCTTGTCCGTGACCTATCTTCAATTGATGGCGGTAGACCAGACGGATTTCACCAGGGCCACTCCTCACCGTGAATATCATAGAACACACCGGAGGTCTCAAGCGTCAGTTCATCCATGAGATTGATCAACTTATCCATTGCTTCCTCGGGTCTAGGCCATGTTTCCTTGATCCGTGGCAGTGCGTCCTGAATGCGCGGCGGTAAGGTTTCGGGATCCGCATCCAAATAGCCGGCGGTATCGATGGAGCCAGGTGCAATGATGCCAACGACAATACCCCGCTCCCGGAGTTCCAACGCTAGAAGACGCATGGCCATATTGATGCCCGCTTTGCTCGCTCGATAGTCATGGGCACCACCTTCGCGTGCCCGGCCGATGGAACCTCCATTGCTGGTCATAACCACAATTTTCTTTTGATTGCTCGCAGCGACATGTTCGACAAAAGCCTCCGAGACTTTGAGCGGCCCGATAATATTAGTTATGAGTACACGCTTGAATTGCTCGTAATCGAAGCTGCCGAATTGGGCGATTGGCCCTAAGGGAAAAGGATTGATCGCTGCGTTGTTCAGAAGCACATCAATTGGCGTATCGCGATATTTTTCAGCCACGGCGTCAACTTCATCATAGTCGATAATATCGAGTTCTTCGATGACGATGTTGGGGTATTCGACCGCCAGCGCTTTGAGATCTTCAGCCTTTGATGGAGTGCGGCACGTAGCGATCACCCGCCACCCCCGCTCCGCGTAAGCGCGCACAAATTCAAGGCCGTAATCGCGATTGGACCCGGTAATCAAAACGGTGAGCGCTTGATCCTGGGCAACCGCTTCCTGGTGCTGCGCTTCAACCTGAAAAGCAAGCACCACCACAACGATCAGGGCCGCTTTAATAAGGCGCGTGCAAGCCATTGCTTTCATGATCGATCCCCCCTACCACGGCAATTCAGTACCTTCCCAATCGTAGAATTTGCCGGAGGTTTCAAGCGTTAGTCCATCGATCAGCTCAATCATGGATCCGATCGCCTCGTCAGCCCGTACCATGTTTTCGCGTCCGGATGCTAAGAGCCGTTGAATATTCTTAGGCAGCGTTTCGGGATCTGCATCCAGGTAACCAGCGGTATCGACCGAGCCAGGCCCGATAATGCCGACGATCACGCCGCGCTCTTTGAGCTCCATGGCATACAGGTGCATGATCATGTTGATCGCCGCTTTGCTCGCCCGGTAATCAACACCGCCTGTGAATTGTGCGCCTCCGATCGAGCCGCCGGTACTGGTCATAACGACAATCTTCTTTCCCGAGCTTGCTTCAACATGCGAAAGAAAGGCCTCCGACACGCGCGTAGCGCCAATGACATTGACTTTGAGAATTTCATCAAAGCGCTTGTAGTTGATGCTGCCAAACCGGGACGGATCTCCGCTGCGAAACGGATTGATACCTGCGTTGCCTAGCAGCACATCAATCGCCGTGTCTTTGTATTTCTCAGCAAGCGCATCGATCTCGGCAGAGTCGGTCACATCAAGTTCTTCGATCACCACATTGTCGTATTCGGCGGCGAGCTCTTTCAGCTCATTAGCAATCTCGGGAGTACGGCACGTGGCAATGACGTTCCAGCCGCGCTTCGCATACCCTTGGGCAAAGGCCAACCCGATGTTGCGGTTAGATCCTGTGATCAAAACAGTCGAGCCATCTTGCGCCAGCGCGGGCTGGCCCGTATCAACTGCCAACGCCAAAACAACAAGCACCGCCACCACGAAGATGACCCGGTACATGCAAAATTCAAAAATTCGGCAAACTCTCCCCAGGACTCACCCCCTCTTTCGTGCACGATTAATCAACAAACTTATTTGAAGATCTATTGTGCGACACAAGCGGAAATGACGCCAGGCCTATTCAGGTCACGACCATTTCCCGTGTGAGACTTTCGAAAGCACCCATAACCTAATACTCGTTGGATTTGTGGCGGGTTGATTTACAAAAATTCTAGTGGCGACATGGTAAATCTACGGTTAGGTGACCGGCAGTTGAACGCCCTTAATTGCGTAATTTGTTAGAAAGACATTAAAGTTTGCTGGGCGGTGAGCGCATGACAAACTCATAGAAACTTACGAGACGGAGAGCAGTCCATGGACATCGACATCATTTTAGATTCCCACTTAAGTCCAAATGAATTAAAGGAGCTGGGAATATTAGCCGAACAAAATGGGATCCGGGGCATATGGAATTCGAGCTATCTTGACGGCCGCGAACCCTTCACCAACATGGCGGCTCTGGCGGCCGCAACGAGTAAAATCCGGCTCGGCCCCATTGCGCTCAATGCTTACGAGCAGCACCCGTTCCGCATCGCCATGGGATTGTTGACATTTAACGAAATTACCGGTGGCCGCGCGCAAACGGTCATCGGCGGCGGGGGCGAAGTCGTCATGGCGCTCAGCATTCCCTTCGATAAACGCGTGCGCGTCGTGCACGAATGTTTAGAACTCGTTAAAGGTGCAAGCGGCAAACGACCGTTCTCCTACAATGGCGAACTTTATCACATCAAGGACTATGATCCCTATTGGGCCACGGCGCCCGCGCCCCTTGTCTACGCCGCCGCCAACCGGCCGCAGATGCTTCGTATGTCGGCGGGTGTTGCAGACGGCATCATGATGAGTGACCTCTCTCCCACCCTGTCAAAAGATGCAATCGATATCGTGAATAAGCGACTAAAAGAAGTTGATCGCAATCCGAAAGACTTTCGCATAAACAATTTCATGGCGTGGTATATCTACGACGACAAAGAAGAGGCACGACGCGAAGCCAAAAGATGGATTGGCTTTCGCGCCATGTTTCGCAAATACATGATGGAAGAAATCATAGGCGATGAAGATTTCAACATCCTCATGGCACACATGCCGCAGATTTATGAGATGGCTGTTGAGGGAACGGATTCGGTAGACGGCGTACCGGACAGTTTGCTTGATGTGTGTGTCGACAAATTGACGCTCACAGGGGACGTGAATGACTTAGATCACGTCATTGAGCATCTCATTGAGCTTAAACAAGCTGGTATAACCGAGCTTTCTCTTGAACTGCGCAAACATGTCCCCCAATCGATCAAACTGATCGGAGAGCGAGTCATTCCAGCGCTTAGATTGTAGGATCTTCCAAAGGAGCCATTAAGATGTTTTTATGGATCGCCCGCGTGTTTCTTGTGCTTAACGCTCTGATCTTTGTCTTCGTTGGGAAAATTCTCTTTCGGCAACCCATGTTGATGGAAAACTTGGGCTTTGAACTGGTGTCTCCAACGGGCATCACGGCAATACGAACGTGGGGCGGATTCTTTTTGGGGACTGGTCTCATAGGATTGATTGCAGCCACACGGGCACGCTGGACCGTTCCAGGTCTGTTCATTATCCTGATCATAGGCGTCGTGATTTTCGTCGATGCCCGGATTTTTGACATCTTGATCGACGGGGCCGAGCCGTTGCAGTGGAGCGAACTCCGAGACGAAAGCCTCGGAGCCATCCTTGCGATTATTGGCTTGATTTTTGCCGCACTGCATTCCCGGCGCGCCCGAAGCGCCGGCTAGTTATCCAGAGTCAAAACCGCGAAGCCCTCATCTTTCCAACGGTCATTCTTGTTGGCGAGATAGTTGAACGCTTCGAACGTCTTTCCGGCGGCGTCCGGATTGCTCAGCGAGGCCACAAGGACCGCGGCGACGTCATGGCGGGAAATTTGGCCGCCCAACTCCAGATCCCCTTGGTCAAAATAGATGCCGTACTCACCGTGCGGATGATCGCGGAGGCCACCGGGGCGCACAACTGTGTAGCTAAGGGCACTGCTGCGCAAGTAGTCTTCGCCTTTCATCTTCCATAACAAAACCTTGTTAGCCAACCGGTTGAGCATGTGGTCTTCGTGGGTGACACCCGCTGACGACATCAAAGAAAAGTGCGTCACCCCCTCTTCTTTTGCCGCGTCCACGAGATTTTTGACGCCTCCATATTCCAAAAACTCGGGGTAATTGGTTGTATCCTTTTCGCTAGGAATAGAGCCAATGGCGCAAACGACTTTGTTGATACCGTCAAGAGCTGCCCGGAGAGAGTCCATATCTCTGACGTCGCCTTCCACCCAATTATAGTCTTCTCCGGTTTTTTCTTTAGCGCGCTCGATATTGCGGGTCATGGCGCGTACGTCGTAGCCAGCGTCAACTAGTTGCGCAACGATAAACCGGCCCGTGCGGCCACTGGCGCCGGCCACAAGAACAGCTCCCTTTGCGCTGGCTTCTTCATCTTGCGCGCCTACTTGCATCGACGCCAAGACTGCCGCCAAAACCATGCCGACGAGAGTAAATGAGATACGAACTAAGCCAAGCATGTGCCGGCCTCCTACCTAATTCTTTAATTCGAAATTTCTCAATGAAGACCAAGTGCGCCCGGATTGATCAAGTTATCCGGATCGGTTTCGGCTTTAATCGCCTTGAGAAGCCGCGCCGTGTTGGGATTGAGCATTGAAAAATAAGGATAGGTCTTCCCAACTTGATTGAAGGCCGCCCCTTTTTCCGCCAACAAGGCTACCAACTTGGCGCGCAGATCATCGACCAGAGCACGAGCCTCCGGATTGGGCTTAGGCCGCTCGAGTTTTCTCAGATGGCTCGGCTCGGGCGTGCGCTCGTGGAGCGGCAGCCACTCATCAAACCAGCGAAAAACAGGTTCAAAGCTGAACGCGTGTGTGGAAATGGCGATCATAAGCCTGCTTATTTTTATGCCCTTGCTCTCCATCTCATCCTGGTAAGGCTCAAAGAATTTGTCGACCGACCGAATGAGATCATAAGCATCCGAGTGGGCTACTTTCGCGTTGATCGCCGCCCAACGTTCCCCGTCCGGCCCCAAAATTCCGTTCAGTTCGGGGAACGGGTTAGCACGTGCCGCTTTGGGAATTGAGTTTTCGATCTCTTCACCGCCATGGCGTTTGGCAATTTGTCGGCAGGTATCGAGATCCGCTTCAACGCTCGCCTCACAGCGGCCCGCGACCACCACATGAAGTGAATACGCATCACTTTCGATAAAGCTCCGTCCAGCAGCGACAAGTTTAGCCCCTTCCTTAATGCCTTTGGCCAAACTCGATTGGCCCTTGACCACGCCAGCAAGTGTTTTGAGGTCTTCTGTAAACCCAAAACTCTCCAAATTTTTAGTCGTCGTTTCCGGATCAAAAACATATGCTTCTTCGACAGCACCGCTGCGACCAACACTGGATAGGGCGTGGGCTGCCGCCTCAATCCCTTCAAACGTAAACGAGGCGTAGTCCGTGTAAGGTGGTTTTTGCATCAAACGAAACGTTGCCTGAGTTTTCAGACCAAGAGCGCCCGTGTCGTGAACAAAGAGACCGGTAAAGTCCGGGCCATAGGAGCGATAAAACGGTTTAGAAACATTTTGAAAGGCTGCTTGTCCGGTTTTGACGAACGTTCCGTCCGCCAATATCACCTCAAGTCCCAGCACCGTTTCTGCTGAAGTGCCGTATCGTCCCGTCCCCATAAATAACGCACCGTTTGACAGACCACCGCACACAGTTGCCTTTATGCCGGAGAAAGTACCAAAAAAGGGCAGCCTCAACCCACGAGGGTCCAACTCTTCAAAAATCTGTTTCCATGTCACACCGGCCTCAACGGTGATGTACATGTCCTCTTTGTTGACTTCAATGATACGATTGAGATGTGACATGTCGACGGTGATGCTAGCTTTACATGTCGGTAGGTAACCTCCCGTGTACGACATGCCGCCTCCGCGCGGGAAAACTGCAAAACCTTCTCGTATCGCCAAAGAAACCGCCTTGGCTAATTTGGTTTTATCCGAAGAATTAATGATAGCCGCGCAGGTCGTACCCTGAGAATATACGTCAGATGAATAGGCGCGACATTCTTCTTCATCGGTAATGACATGCTCTGTTCCCAGAATGGTTTTAAGTTCTTCTATAAGATGGGAATTCGTGAGGGCATTTGTGGTCATCGCGGTTCTTGCCTTCTCCACGTGTTAATTAAAGACTTTACTACTTGCCTATTCCACAGGCGCCGCCTAGGCCGAATCTTGCACCACGCTTTTCAGAATTTCATTGGTAAGGGTGTACCTACGCAAGATCAAAAGACTCACCAAGTGCAAAGCTGCCGGCAGGATCACAACACCAATAATAATGCCCCAAAGCGCACTGTCGGGTTGCACGACATCAGAACTCTCAGATGCAATATAGCCTGTAGCGCTTAAGACAAGCCCCAAAACAACTGCACCGAGTGCGAAGCTGGCTTTTTCCGTGGCCGAATAGACAGCCGATAAAGCCCCTTCACGCGACAGTCCAGTTCGCGCACGATCATAATTAATCGTATCAGTTAGGCACGAGTAGGACATCAGGATGAAACCGGTATTGAAATAGCCAATGCACAATGCGGCAATATAGACGGGCCACAGTCGCTCCGGGCCCGCCAAATGCCAAACTTGCGTCGTGAGTGCGAACAAAACGAGCGACCATACGTAGGTTTTGTATTTTCCAAAGCGCGTGGACCAATAGATCCATGTCGGCATTGTCAAAATTGAAAACACCGTCATCAAAATGATGAAGGTCGGCATGATGTCAAATGGCTCAACCTGGACGATACGCTCGAGATAGTAAGTCAGTCCAGCGTAACCGATTCCTGCACTAATATATTGAATGATGTTGGCAGTGATGAGGATCACGAACGGTTTATTCTCGAGTGCAACTTTGATTTGCTCTTTAAGCGGTATCGAAGAGTCCTTCGCCTTGTTTTGTTGCACCTTAGCAGTTCCAAAAAAAATCCATAGCGTCGAAGCAATGATCAGGCTGCCTAAAATGAACCCCATGACCGAATAGCCATCGCGGCCGAAGCCTGCCCAGCCAATAATCTTTGGTGCTAGTGCGCCACCCACCATTACGCCCAACGCCATGGCTGAACTTCTAAATGAAAGGATTGTCGTGCGTTCATCGGGATCGTCGGACATTTCCGACGCCATCGTAAGATAGGGAACAGAGAAAGCCGAAAACGCCGTGTTCATCAGCAAATAAATGATTGTCATGTAGACGGCAAGCATTACCTGTCCGGTAACGCCCGGGATATTGAATAAAAATATAAATAAAATACCGGCAAATATTCCGCCGATCAAAATAAACGGACGTCTGCGGCCCCAGCGTGTTTCGGTTTTGTCTGAAACAACACCGATGATTGCATCACCCACAACGACCCATACCTTTGGAATCAAAATGGCGAGGCTAGCCAGACCTGCCGCCAATCCCAACGTGTCCGTCATGAAATAAAGCAAGAGCAGCGCCGGGGTGTCGCGCATAACTTGGCCGCCGACTTGACCGCCGCCATAGCCAAAATAGGTCGAGATGGGCAGCCGGCCTGCCGGCCGGTTTTTGAGCGCATCCCATGAACTGCGCGCGCGATCAATTAACGTCATACTGCACCCGTCGACTGATGGGTTCCCCCTAGCCGGTCCGCAGCTGCAAAGGAGACTGATGGCCCAACGTGGGCGCGACCATACACGAATTTTTGGTCTCGTCACATGCCAACAAGCGAATGCACCGTGGGAGGATGCGGGGGAAATAGAAACCGGATAACCAAGTGCTTTGTCGCAACGTCGATAGCGAGCATCAAGCTAACCAAAGTAGCAATGAAGCTTGTCAAGACTGCACCCGGCAAAAGTGCTGCGCGGAGGTCAACCAAGCCCATAGCAATGGGGTGGCGCTTACGGCCTGGCTCTTTTGAATATTCAACATCGGTCTCATATCCCAAGTCTCGCGGTTGGGCTCCGGCCTAGCGCAAGACAGAGAGGGTGGCTTGTCTCAGGGCCCAGCCCAACCACCCGTTCAATTCAACAATGACAGTTAAAGGGGCCGTGTATTTTGCCCATGTCAGGATCTGGGAAATTTGTTTCTTTTATTGCAAGGGAAAGCCACGGAATTCCGGGAATGAATCTCCGGATTGACCACTGCGGTACAACTGGGAAGGCCAGAATGTCGAGTTCGTACTTTTGCGCATGGCCGCGTTGTTACGAGCGCCCGCCGGAAAGCCCTTCCCAATACTCCTCCCACTTCTCGTCGACCAAGTCAAAGGCGTCGCCGCAAGACTCTTCAAACACGGTTCGCGACAGAGATGGCCAAGACTCGTGCCCGCCTTCGTTCGCAAACTGTCGCGTTGCATCGATCACCATCTTGCTACTGAGACCGCGGACGATGCGGCTTGGGTCCGGCATCTGCAAATGGGCTTGCGGGAACATCACGCTGGCGCTCGGCTGCCAGCGCGCTGCCATAGCGTGAAACACTTCATGGGGCGACAGGATATTGATATCGCTGTCGACGATGATCGCAACTTTTACAGTGGGATTGGCGGCGATCACTTGGCCCGCCTGCATGCCCTCGCCTGCAAATCTTTTATCGATGGCCGCAATGAGTATTCCGCTTGCCGCGGCGTAGAGATTGATGGCCTTTAAATTGGGAATCTGTTTCTTGAACGTCCAATAGTAGCCCGCGAGCAGCGGCACACGGATCATATCGGCGGTAATGCCCGTATACGAATTGAAGAAGATCGGCATATGGCGATGGGTGATCGTCTTGATGTTCATGAAAAAATTATTGTGCTTCAGCGGTCCCATGTAGCCGTACATCTCGGCGTAAGGGCCCTCATCTTCCGCTTCCGTAAGCGGCACTTCGCCCTCGATGATCATTTCAGCTTCAGCCGGCACCAAAATATCGCTGGTCTCGCATTTGACGAGTTGGACAGGCGCCCCTCTCAAGCCTCCCGCCACTTCGATCTCGTCTTCGCCGAACCCGCTGAGTTTGGAGGTACTGACCGACCAAATGATCGGATCGACGCCCAGCGCGATAGCGATTTTTGCGGTCTTCTCTCCCCGCGCCTTCATCATGCGCAACAGGCGGCCGCCATGCTGACCGGGATTGGCATTCATGCCAATCTTGGTTTTGCTTTTCACCTGACAGCGATAGGTCCCGACATTGCGTCCGATTTTAGGGTCCTGAATGAAGACCGCACCGGTATTAATATAGCGGCCTGCATCGGCAGGATTATTCTTGAACCAGGGAAAGTTGAGAACGTCGATATCATCACCTTGAACGACAACCTCTTTACACGGACTATGTGAGGGCTCGACGGTGGTTGGTATGATGCGCTGCCATTGGCCCCCATCGTCCAATCGGGCCAGGACCTTATCCATCACGCGGGCGTACATGACCTCTGGATCGTCCACAATGTCTTTGACCCCAAAGACCATGGCCTCGGCGTCCCAGCCGTTATAGAGATTGCCGACGACAGCACCTTCGCGATAGGCGCCGTCGATTTTGGTGCATTCAATGAGGAATGCGGGTGTGCCTTCCCGGCCCCTTTTATCCAGCATACGATAGGCAAAGGCTGTCGCCTCATAGCGGTCCTGGTCCATGTTTGCGATGCGCAAGAGCTTACCCCGTGCGTCAAGCGCGGCGATGAACTCGCGCATCGAGTTGTAAGGACCCGTTGGCTGGATATTGCTGTTCGGCGGGGGTACGGCAGTCATGAGACTGATCCTCTTTGAAACTACGCGGGCGTTGATCTTCGGCAACGCTATACATGTATTTTCCGCTAGCCTAGCGCACGATAGAAGGATTTTCATTGGCTGCAATTTCCACGACGTCCTACACCCAAAGCGGACCGCCGATGATCGCTACCAATGCCAAAATCAAAGCCAAAATAAAATGGTGCATGATCCAGTCCCTCACCATTTTTATCGAGCGCAGGTAGCGATTAAAAAACATCCAACGATAAAACGAAAAACTCAAATACCAATTCTCAGTTCATGAGATTCTAACATGAAAATTCCGGAGCGGACATATGGGTATGAGCCCTCGCCGACCAGCAAATGAGATGTGATTACGCCGCCTGATCTAGTTGGCATTCCATACAGTCGACTCTGGTGCGGATCCCAGCTTGGGCCTATCATCGTCCGCAACGACTCGGGTAGGGAGGCAAGTCATGTTTCGATGGCTCGCACAAAAGATAAGCAATTCTATCATTCGGTATCTCGAAGAGCCGGTAAGGAAATACGAGCCGTTCGCCATTACCGATTCACAGACGCTTGAGCGCTGCCTCAGGCCGGGCGATATCCTGTTGGTTGAGGGCAATAAACGTATCAGTGGGATCATCAAGTACCTTACTCAATCGACCTGGTCCCATGCGGCCTTCTATGTCGGTGACGCTCTTCGTACGACGTCTGAAGGAGGCAAAGCCCTCACCTTCATTGAAGCGAATGCCCAAGGCGGTGTCACTGCCGTTCCGCTTTCAGCCTACGCGAAATTCAATACCCGTATCTGTCGCCCGGTCGAGCTAAGCGATAGTGATAGGACGAAAGTCATTGACTTTATGGTTTCAAGCTTGGGCATGCACTACGACACCAAGAACATAATCGATCTGCTGCGCTATTTGCTCCCTTATCCACCTGTACCCATTCGATACCGCCGGCGCATGTTAGCACTCGGGAGCGGCGACCCCACCAAGGCGATATGTTCGTCGCTGATCGCCCAGGCCTATCAAAAAGTGCGCTATCCCATTTTGCCACACATACGAACTGGAAAGGCTGAAGGTGACGGCGCTAAATTTACCATGAATGAAATCCTCCACATTCGCCACCATACCTTATTTACACCGCGCGATTTCGATATCTCACCGTACTTTATGGTCATCAAACCCACGATCGAACAAGGATTCGACTATCAGCATTTGGTATGGGCCGAGGAGGGACGCAGCTCGGCAGCCTAGTGCGCAAGTGGGAATTCTCAGCAGTAGAGTAGAACTGCCTTGGCGCCCAACCTAAATTCGACGGTCTTTTCACTAAACTTGCCTAAAAAAACTAAAGGAGCGGACCCGGAGGCCGCTCCTCTTATTTACACGCGCCGCCGGGGGGCTCTTGGGGAGGGCCAAGGGCATAGCGGATCGAATCAAAGAGCCAGATTAGGTGCGACCCCTTTCATGGCAGATCCAATTCTGCCGCACTGGTCGCCTCACTCGCTACCTTCACATCGTCCAAAGCGGAGAGAAGCGTTGCTTCGGTCAATATCTGCGGCAAGACCGTCGCATTGTCTGGGCTCCGGCCCGCTGGCCCGTAAAGCAAATAAAGCGGTACGCCATTCCGTCCGTAGCGTGCCAAGGCTTTCGTGATATTTGGATCACGGTTGGTCCAGTCACCTTTGAGATACGCCACATTGTCTTGTTTAAACCGCTCAGCCAATTCCACGCCGTTCAATGCGACACGTTCATTCACCAAACAGATAATGCACCAGGCGGCTGTAAAGTTAACGAAGACGGCCCGGCCGTCCGCACGCAGTTCCTCCAAGCGGCGCAACGAATAGAGTTCCCCGCTCAGTGCGCCCGTAGCCGGCGACGTTCCCGCGAGTTCGATCCCGGACGGCTCATCCGCGGGGAACCTAACGATCGCTAGAGCTGCAAAGATACTGAACAAGACAATCAGCGCACCTGCATACTGCCAACCGCTTTCGACATTCCGGATGGCGTTAAACAGCCAGCCGGCAAACCCGAGTAAAACAAGTCCGCTCAGCGCAACCAACACTCCGGCCGATCCCGTCTGTTGGCTTAGAACCCAAATCAACCAAACAGAAGTTGCATACATGGGAAACGCCAGAAGCTGCTTGAAGCGCTCCATCCAAGGACCTGGACGCGGTAGGGTAGCTCCGAGACCTGGCAAAAAACTGAGCATGACGAAGGGCAGCGCCATACCAAACCCGAGCGCCGCAAAAATGCTGACGGAGGCAAGGGTCGTCGTCTGTGTCAGCGCAAAGCCCATCGCCGTGCCCATAAAGGGCGCCGTGCATGGCGTTGCCACAGCTGCTGCTAGCATGCCGGTACCAAATGACCCAACCGAGCCTTCCGACAGCGTCGCCTTACCTGCCACACTTATGAGCGTTCGGCCGACCTCGAATACGCCGGACAAATTAAGGCCAACCAAAAACATGAGATAAGCCATCAGCGTGACGAATGTCGGCGACTGTAATTGAAATCCCCATCCAATTTCTTCGCCTGCTTGGCGCAAAAAGATCAGAAGGCCAGCAATTACAATAAAACTCAAGATCACGCCCGAAGCGTATGCAAGCCCGCTGGCGCGCACCGCATTAGGGTTGTGCTCTGCCGCTTTCGCCAGACCCACGGCTTTCATGGAAAGAACAGGAAAGACGCACGGCATTAAATTTAAAATCATACCGCCGATGAGAGCAAAGAAGATCGCCTCAACAAAGCTAACACCCATCGTGGAGATGGAGGGGTCTTGGGGGACCACGCCGACCGACTCTGAGGTCAGTGTGCCAAGGGCAATCTTGCTCACCGTTGTCTCAATTTCGAATGCGACAGTTTTAGGTTCGGCTAACTCTTGTTCAATTTCTTGTTCGCGAATGACGATAACACCGCGAACCGGATCAAACGGTTCAACACTGCCAACGTTGGTCACCTTGTATCCGGGCTCAACCGAAACAGAAAAGCCCATCCCACCAAAACGTATGGTCTGAGGCGCGGCGCTCTTGACAATGCCATCCTCTTCCGCAAAGAACGTCACGTCTTTAATACGCCCGCTGCGAAACGCTTCAATCAAGCCATCCGCTTCTACGGATATCACAACTTTATCATTAAGCATTGCAACGCGTGCGGGCCAGGGGGCCAACTGTGGCAATGCCGCTAAGGTAGCTGCAATATCCGGCGCCCAAACCGGATCAGATTGGGGCTCGCCCGTCGTCGCCCTCAGCAAAATCTCGAGGTCTGCTTCCTCAGGAATGCAAATCTCTTCGCAAACAAGCCATTCGGCGTGCACACTGATAACAACTTGTTGACCGTCTTCGAGCGCAGCGGGCGCAGTGATCTCGGTGAGAAGAAAAACCTCACCTTCATAACCAAAATTCATCAGAGGACCGACCGGAATGCGTTTGGGCGTCGGCCACTTTATTTCGCCAGCCTCGAAGCCGGGAGGCAAATTCCATTTAATGCGCGTAGGTTCCCCCGAGTCTCCGGGATTCCTCCAATAGGTATGCCAATTGGGCCGTATCTTTTGACGCAGCGCAATCCAAAACGTGCCGCCCGCCGGAATGTTAAGAACTTCGCTAACGAGTTCGGCTTCAACATTGCCCGATGACAGTATTTGAGCCCGCAAATCAGATGTACTGAATACAGCCATGACGCCTGCCATGGCGATGGCCAATGTCACTCTCTTCAACATAGATGTGATGATCATTCAGTGCCCGGTAAATAATTGCAGTTGGGAAACTCGGCCCGAAGCTCCGTGCCCTCCCCTCAGAGACACCTCTAAGATGCCTTAGCACACCCCTAATATAGACCGGCGGCCTTTGCCAACGCTAGGCATTCTCGAAAAGTTTATGATTGCGGCTACTTAGCCTTCACAACCTGCATTTCCGACCCATATAGGTAAATAATCTGTTACTACTCGATTCTTCTAAGTCCGTTCGATCTCGTGTCAGCCGTCAACCTACTTGCAAAGAGCAAAAGTGGATCAGCAAAGGCCGTATCGGGCAAAGAACAATCGTCAGATTTCGACTTCCGAGGGCTCTCTACCGGGGTGTTATTTTGTAAGCGCCCGATAAGCCATGATGTGGGCGTTGATATAATTCGGCGGGACATCAAGAACAAAATTTCCAAACCTCAATGCATTACGAATAGAGATTTTGAAGCCCTTTTACACCTTTACTTCAACAAACAGTTCTAGCAGTTCAATTGCAAACTCTTCCGTAAACAAACAGCCCCGACTGCAAAAAACGGTTTGATCAAGAACGGCCAATCCTAAGGCGTTTCCATTGCCGTCATTACGCTGTCGCATCTGATCAGCCCGCCCCCAATGCCCTCGGTCTCAGACCGCGCTTCGAATAGCTCATTGTTACAAGAAGCTGGGTTGCGTGTACCGGCTGCCTGGGAAGGCCGGTTTCCAGCGGCTGACTTTCGATGGTCTGCAAATGATAACTTGCATAATCGAGCATAACTTGGAACTAACGTAGGTTCTGATTGGCGCCTCATAAGACTCGATACATCCACTTCCCCGGTGAGATTGACTGTCGGTATCGCTCCAACTTTTTCCAAATTGTTAATGCTGCATGCGAAAAGTGCAATCAAGATGCACAAAGAATGATTAATCTTCAACTAACCATTCCCAATCATCCCAACCGTGCAACGGCTTTCACGGATGTATTACGTTGCAAGAGCGCGCAGTTTACGGTGCCGAATCACACAAATTGAAGTCGTAATCACTGGACCGATTACTAAGCAGCTTCAAACAATCCAGCAGCTCCCATGCCGCCGCCGATGCACATTGTCACCACGAGACGTTTAGCTCCGCGGCGTCTCGCCTCGAGCAGGATGTGTCCGGTGAGGCGCGCACCCGTCATGCCATAAGGGTGACCAAGCGCAATGGAGCCGCCATTAACGTTTAGAATATTGTGGTCGATGCCCAACGTGTCAGTGCAATAGAGCACCTGACTGGCAAATGCTTCGTTGAGTTCCCAAAGATCGATGTCATCGACTCTGAGACCCTGCCGCTCAAGGAGGCGTGGCACGGCAAACGTTGGTCCTATACCCATTTCATCGGGTTCACACCCTGCAACATTAAAGCCGCGAAAAATGCCCAAGGGTTCGATACCGCGTTTCTCAGCTTCCTTGGCCTCCATCAAGAGACACGCCGACGCCCCGTCTGACAGCTGACTGGCATTGCCGGCAGTAATGAATTTATCGTCTCCTTTGATGGGCTTAAGCGCCGCCAATCCCTCCAGCGTCGTATCTGGCCGATTGCATTCATCCCGTATCACCGTGACTTTTTCGAACGACTCGTCCCCGGTCTTTTTGTTTGCTTTTTTCATTGTCGTGGTGAGAGGAACAATTTCATCGTCAAAGGTTCCAGCCTCTTGTGCTGCCGCCGTACGCCTCTGACTCTCAAGAGCGAATCCATCCTGCCGCTCACGACTGATTCTGTATCGTTCAGCGACGATGTCGGCGGTATCGATCATGGGTATCCAGAGTTCGGGTTTTTCCTTCATCAACTCTTTATCTGTGAAGTGATTGAGATTGATACCCTCGAGCTGAACCATGGAAATTGACTCAACACCACCACCGATCGCCGCCAGCACACCCTCTTGAATGACCGCGTGTGCCGCCATGGCAATCGCCTGCAGCCCCGAAGAACAGTAGCGGTTGATGGTCACGCCCGACGTGGTAACGGGGCAGCCCGCACGAATAGCCGATTGCCTGGCAATATTGTGGCCTGTTGCCCCTTCAGGATAGCCACATCCGAGATAAACGTCCTCGACATACCCTGGCTCGAGACCGGCCTCGTTGATGGCGTGCCTGATGACGTGAGACGCCATCACCGATCCGTGGGTTTGGTTGAAGCTGCCGCGGCCCGACTTGGCGAGGCCGGTTCTGGCTGTCGAAACGATGACCGCTTCCCTCATATCTGTCTCTGTATTTCAGATGGCGCCAATGGAAAATTAGTTGTCCGGGAGAACAATTCTTTTTAGCTGATTGAGCTGCTCTGTTCGGTTATCCGGAAAGTCTTGATCGATCCACCAGTCTTCGAGTTCAGTGAGAGCGCGGCCCACATCAGGTCCCGCTTCGACACCCAACCTCATGACGTCCTTCGCTTTAATCTTCAAGATTGGTTTAGACCAAGCCTTTATGCGATACAAGAACTCATGCCATCGCGCTTTGTGCTTGGGATCGTAGTCTTCCGCCCATCTCAAAAGCAAAATATCACGGGACATCACCTGCCCCAATCTGTATAGGATGCGCCGCATCTGGCGCTCGTCATGCCACTCTTCAACGTTAATAGGCGACGAACGCACGATGAGCAGTAATCGATCCCTCACTTCATTTGAGAATTTTAGGCGCTGAGCAACATTCTTAAGCGCATCTTGTTGTCCCGGCAGGAGAACGGCCAAGCGCAAGACCAAATCCAGATCCAATGAGCAGTCTCTTTCGACTGCGATAAGACCGTCAAAAACATCCAATTGTCGCGCTTCCACTTTTGGTATGACGTCAGCTAGGACGCCCACTCGATCCATTTCGCGCAGAACGGGTGATGCGGCGTCGGTCGCAAGCAATTGGAAAAGTTCTGATTGAATGCGCTCACCTGAAAGTTGAGAAAGACCGGCCTTATTACACACACAGGCTGCCAAGCTCTGCGCATCCAGGTGGCGATATCCAAAACGTGCATTAAAGCGAAAGAAGCGCAATATGCGCAGGTAATCTTCTTGAATGCGCTGGTCCGGATCGCCGACAAAACGAACCAGCCCTGCGCGCGCGTCAGCCACACCCGCAACAGGATCGAACACGCGCCCATCCGGATCAGCATAAATTGCGTTCATTGTAAAGTCGCGCCGCTCTGCATCCTTTAGCCAGTCTTCAATAAACACCACTTCGGCGCGGCGGCCAAATGTCCGAACATCGGTTCTGAGTGTCGTAACTTCAAAGGGTTTGCCATCCGAAACTGCGGTAATGGTTCCATGGTCGATGCCCGTGGGCACCGCCTTGACCCCGCAAGCTTCGAGCAACTCAATAATCTTCGAGGGAGGGTGAACCGTCGCAAGATCAACGTCTTTGACTCTATCGCCGCGTACCGCATCGCGCACACAACCCCCAACGAAGCGCACGGTCTCCGGGCCTTCTTCGAGCGCATTGATAACGCGCCGGGCGGCACTCTCATTGAGCCAAGCTTGGTCCGCTAAGTTCACATCATCGGAATAGGACAAAGAATGACTCCGTGCAGGAAGCCCTCAGGGGCAAAAGAAATACGCTACACAAATTACGCCTGGTCAACGCAGCTCTTGCTGTTTAGTTGGCCATCGGGGCTTACTGCGCTGCGGGCGTTAGGGGCCGCCCAGCGGGGTCATCATCCGTTGATTCTGCGTCCCAATAGACATCAGCTGACCGCTCAACGTCCGTCAAGCCCCAATACACAAAGCTCGCGATTGCAAGCACTATCCCACACGTTAGCAGCCATGTGACCGGCGCTTCATTCCACGTGTCCCCTGACTCGGCCTTCTTCTTTGCAATGAGAACGGCATAGCCCCAATACAACAAAAACGGCAGCACCAGGAAGAAAGCCTGCCATAGTGCTATTCGAATCATGGGCCATACAACCTGTCGTAGAGCATTTTCAGCATCCCTGCCGTTGCGCCCCAAATATAATGGTCCTCATAAGGCATGGCATAGAAATATCTTTTGACGCCATCCCTTACGAATGTATGGTGTTTATGATTCGCCGGGTCCATGAGGAATGCTAATGGGACTTCGAATACATCCGCCACTTCGCGAGAGTCCAAGATAAGATCAACATCGCCCCCCAGCAAACCGACAACCGGCAATATATAGTAGCCGGTGCCTGTTTCGTACCTATCCAAGTAGCCGGCGACGGTAATTCGGTCAGCGGCGATGCCGACCTCCTCTTGGGTTTCGCGCAATGCCGTTGCCAGCAAATCCTCATCTTCGTGGTGATGGCGCCCACCGGGAAAACTGATTTGACCGGCGTGGGAGGGAAGCTCCTCGGCGCGGCGCATGAGCAAAACCGTGAGCTTACGCGCACGTTCGATGATCGGCACGAGCACCGCAGCATCCCTGAGCGTCTCCGGGCGTTTGACCCTTCCCTTCATGTCCGGATTAAGGTCAAAATCACTTCGCCCTAACTTCTTAAGATTAGGAACTTTGGCCAGCCGATGGTGTATTCTTTGTGCCAAGTCACCCATCGCCTAAACCGTCATCTCCATCCTGCAATCGTCTAAGAGCGAAAATTCCCAGAGTTCGACGCGCCAAATACATGGTGCCCACTCCTCTCCATTTCTACCCCAACGCGACAAGGTCATAAAAGGACAAGGTCATAAAAGACGGAGCGTGTCATCCGCGCTTTAAGCCCCGCGCGCACCATGACACAAAGTGATAGTTCGCCGGTTTGCTATTCATGATCACCTGAATCGAATGAGCTGAATCAGCCATAACAAAATCGTCAAATTGGGTGAGAAACTCGAGCCTCTGCTGTTCACCGAAGCCCGCAGCGTGAACCTCCACAGCCATGAAAGGCGCATCTTCGACCTCGACTTGCCACTTTTCAACGGGCGTCACCAAGTGGTAGCGATCCCCCTCTCACTTTAGAATTAACCCGAAAAGCGCAACCGTTCGCACTTTCTTGATTGGCGACCCTTGATGCCACCAACTCCCGTCCTTTCTGATTTCCATAGGAATTTGGCCACAATCCCGAGGATTCCAGAGGTGGACCGGCAACTCTGACCGCTCAGCTGTTGCGGCTATCGCCCGGCCAGCTACGTCTTCCAGCTCGTCGGGGTCTTCGAGTTGAAGACTCTGATTCTGGGGTTTCACCGAATCCGTCACAGCGTCATTTCGTCAACATGTTGTAAACAAATTTTAATATTAAATTCACCCTTCACCTCAGCGAATTTGAGTGCAGTATAGTGGGCGCGATGCAAAATATGGTTAGCAAAGCGGACGATGTGATAGTCCGAGACCTCGAAGCGGCTGGCGAAAAACTAGCGGCCGTCAGGGATGCCATTGGAAAAGTCATATTTGGCCAGCAAGATGTTGTTGACCAATCCCTCGTCACAATTTTGGCTGGCGGACACGGTCTCCTTATCGGAGTGCCGGGATTGGCAAAAACGCGCCTGGTCGACACCTTGGCCCATGTCCTTGGTCTCGACTCGAAGCGGATTCAGTTCACACCCGATCTGATGCCGACAGATATTGTCGGCTCAGAGGTGCTTGAGGAGGCGACTGGCGGCCGCCGATCGTTTCGTTTCATCAAAGGCCCCGTATTTTGTCAGTTGCTTATGGCAGACGAGATCAATCGCGCAAGCCCGCGCACACAGTCCGCGCTTCTCCAAGCCATGCAGGAAAAATACGTCACAGTGGCGGGGCAACGATACGAATTACCGGCACCATTCCATGTTTTAGCAACACAGAATCCGCTTGAACAAGAAGGTACCTATCCCCTGCCCGAAGCCCAGCTTGATCGATTTCTGATGCAAATTGATGTCGATTACCCCGATCTAACGGCAGAGCGGCGAATGTTGCTAGCGACTACGAGCCTCGAAGAAGAAAGCGCCCCCATCGTTCTCAGCCCCGGCGAACTCATGGCTGCCCAGCGGTTGGTACGCCGCATTCCAGTTGGCGAAAAAGTCGTTGAAGCCATTCTGCAATTAGTGAGAAGTGCCCGTCCGGATGAATTCGCCGAAGACGACATCAAGAAAAATGTTGCATGGGGACCGGGACCTCGCGCAAGTCAAGCTTTCATGCTTTCAATTCGTGCACGAACTCTTATGCAGGGCCGCCTGGCACCATCGATCGACGATGTCACCGCGCTGGCACAACCTGTTTTGCGTCACCGCATGGCGCTGAGTTTCGCCGCAAGAGCGGAGGGTGTGAGTTTGGCACACGCCATTGGACGCTTGTGCAAAAAACTTGGTTAGGCGTGAGTTATTGTCAAAGGTTGGTGACGATGTGTCAGGCGGTGCGTTCAATTTGTTTTTTTGGAAATTGGCGACTCATTCACCGCCAAGATGGCCGCCCTTACATCACACCTTCACTAACTTTCAGATATAGCTCGTTAGGTGTACATGGCACTTCGTCCCAGAACTGACAACGCTTGGAGTGGTCTTCGAGAACAAGCCGAAACGCTTGCAGCTTCCCTACCTGCGTTGATGGCAGAAGCTGAACGTGTAGCCAACACGGTGGCGCAAGGCGTGCATGGCAGACGTCGCATCAGCGCAGGCGAAACGTTTTGGGAATATCGTCACCAGCGACCGGAAGATCCGGTAAGCGCCATAGATTGGCGCCAGTCTGCAAAATCAGATCACCTCTATATTCGTGAGAATGAATGGGAGGCCGCCGAGAGTATTTGGCTGTGGCGCGACGCATCCCCGTCCATGACCTACCAGTCGGAAGTTGGGCCGTGCACAAAACTGGATCGTGCGACTGTTCTTACCCTTGCAATTGGTTCGCTTCTCGTTAGAGGAGGTGAACGGATTGCTAAACTCGGAGACCCTCATCCGCCATCGACAGGCAGAGCAATACTTCGCAGAGTTGCAATGGCCCTCGTGGCCGACCCGCATAATGGGCCGAGCTTACCTCCGCTTGAGGCTCTGCCGCGCTTTTCTCAAGTCGTTTGGGTCGGCGACTTTCTTGAACCAGCTGCAAAAACTGAAGAGATCATTCGGTTTTATGCGTCGCGAGGTGTGAAGGGACACATCATGCAAGTTTTGGATCCGGCCGAAGAAGATCTTCCCTTTGAAGGAAGAACTAAATTCGAAGGCATTGAAGAGCGGATCAACTTAACTGTGGGCCGCGCGGAAACTTTGCGACATGACTATCAACAACGCATGGATTGGCATCAAGAATCCTTGACATGTGCTGCCCAGAGATTTGGGTGGACGTTTGCGATTCACCGCACGGATCGGTCTGCACAGTCGGCTTTGTTAACCTTATATGCAGGGCTCTCCGGCGAGACTCTGACAGGCATCGGCCTTTCACATTGACTAGGGTAGTATGGCCCAATGCTGAGTCTCGGACCTCTTGCTTTTGCATCACCTTGGATCCTTATCGCACTGATTGGCCTTCCGGTCATATGGTGGCTCTTGCGTGTCATGCCGCCCGCACCAAAGCGAGTCCGATTTCCCGCCATTCGCTTGCTCCTAGACTTGAAGAAACGGGAAGAAACCCCGGCCCATACTCCATGGTGGCTTCTCTTTCTTCGATTACTGATTGCCACCATGGCTATCATTGCCCTCGCCGATCCCATTTTGAATCCATCCGACCGGTTCGGCGACAACCAAGTCCTTGTCATTGCAATTGATGACGGATGGGCGGCGGCCACGAATTGGGCACGCAGACAAGACACAATCAGTTCATTGCTGGAACAAGCGGAACGCGATGAAAAGCCGGTTGTCATTATTACATCTGCTCCGACCACATTGTCCCTCAACGCAGATCCCAAATTTTCTTTGCTCTCGGCAAACGATGCTAGGGGGCTAATCCAGGCGCTAAAACCCAAACCATGGGCGCCTGATCGAAAAAATTCATTGGCCCAGGTCGACGTTGTTGCCGAGGGCTTGGCCGCTGAAGGCCTTAACGCCGATGTGGTTTGGTTGTCCGATGGCATTGAGTATGGCGAGACCTCGGAATTTGCCTCGGCCCTGGAAGACATTGGGCCCGTAACAATTATGGCCGATGAGCCTACGCAACTCGCATGGGCACTTGTGCCTCCCCAAGGGACCGCTGAAGGATTTAGCGCGCGCATTTTGCGCGCCGACGGCAACGCTTCGGCCGGGGGAAAACTGCGTGTGCTGGGCGCCAATGAACGACTTTTGGGTTACGCCAACTTTCAATTTGAATCGGGCGACCTCGAATCAATCGTACCCATTCAAATGCCACTCGAACTTCGAAACGAAGCCAGACGGATTGACATCGAAGGCCGCACATCTGCAGGTGCAGTCGCGCTGCTCGATGAAAGATGGAGACGACACCTGGTCGGACTCGTAACGGCGGGCAATGTAGAAAACGCCCAGCCGCTTCTGTCAGACATTTATTATTTGGAGCGAGCAATCAGTCCCTTTGCGGAGATCCGTAAGGGGACCATCAACGAGCTGCTTGAGCAGGGAATTTCGATTCTAATGCTGGCCGATGTCGGCCAAATTATCGGCACCGACCGATCGTTAGTTGAAGACTGGGTAAATCACGGCGGTCTCCTCGTCCGGTTTGCTGGACCGCGGATGGCCAGCCAGAGCGACAATTTAGTTCCTGTTTCACTTCGTCAAGGCGGAAGAGCCCTGGGAGGCGCGTTGTCGTGGGAAGAACCTCAGCGTCTTAATCCGTTCGAAGAATCGAGCCCCTTCTTCGGCCTAACGATTCCCGAAGACGTGACAATCATGCGCCAAGTTTTGGCCCAGCCCAGTATCGATTTGCCACTACACACATGGGCGAGATTGGGAGACGGCACGCCCCTGGTGACGTCAGCACCAAGTAAAAAGGGACGGATTATTCTATTTCACATCACAGCGAGTCCTGAATGGTCGTCACTTCCCATTTCAGGTCTCTACGTAGAAATGCTTCAGCGCGTCGTTGCGCTTTCTGCGGGCGTCACGCTGACTGCCGACGGAGATCAAGTTGCAGCTTCAACAGCCACCAGCTATCGGCCGATGAGAACTTTGAACGGGTTCGGCATTCTTGCTGATCCGCCGGCTACGGCGTTGCCGATACCAGTTCGGGACTTAGCTAATATACGACCAGAGCCGACCCATCCCCCGGGTCTCTACGCCGCAGACCAATCGACATTCGCGCTCAATCCTGTCGCAGACGATTTTATCTTCAACCGAATCAAGGATTTGCCCGCGGAAATAGCTCTTGGTGAATTTATAGAGCAAGCTGCACAATCACTGAAACCGCACCTTCTTTCCTTTGCACTATTTTTGATTTTTGTCGATGCACTTGCCGCCCTAAAGCTTGCAGGTCGATTAATTCCCGCCCGACAGCGAACGTTGGCGGCCGCATCATCGGCAACTCAGTTAACCGCCATAGTTTGCGTTAGTGCCCTTTTCATTGCAGGAGCAAGCTCCATATCATACGCACAAGAAGACACTATTGACGACTTCGCCTTGAGAGCAACGCTCGAAACGCCGCTCGCTTACGTGCTAACAGGCGTGCCCGCGAGCGATGAAATGAGTTATCACGGTCTCCTAGGACTCAGTCGTATTTTGCGCAAACGCACGGCGATGGAACCCGCCGGTCCCATGGGCGTCGATATTGAGCGCAAAGAGTTAGCGTTCTTCCCCCTGCTCTATTGGCCGGTCGTGGACAGCGCGCCCGAATTGTCGCCAAAGGCTCTCTCCAAAGTGGACGCCTATATGAAGAATGGCGGTACGATTTTGTTCGACACTCAAGACCATCAATCGAGCATTCCCGGTGTTCCCGGAACACAAGCCGGTAACCCGCATCTTCAGCAACTCCTTGCTGAACTGGATATTCCGCCGCTCGAGCCGGTACCGGAGGACCACGTGCTCACAAAAGCATTTTATTTGCTGCAAGATTTTCCGGGCCGTTGGTCCGGAGGCCGTGTTTGGGTCGAAGCTCGAGCAAATTCAGAAGATTTGACGTCACGAATGGGGAACGATGGTGTTTCTGCCATCATTATCGGGAGCAACGATTATGCAGCCGCTTGGGCAGAGGACGAATATGGCAGGCCGCTTGCCGCCGTCGTGCCCGGCGGGCGCCGCCAACGCGAACTCGCCATGAGGTTTGGCGTCAACTTGGTTATGTATACGCTTACGGGCAACTACAAAGCCGATCAGGTCCATGTCCCCGCCCTACTCGAAAGGCTTGGCCAGTAATGAGCTGGGATATCGTCTTTTCACCACTTGTATCGTGGATCTTTATTTGGGCAGGATTGACAATCGCAACCTTACTCACTCTTTACAGTGCATGGAGTGGTCTTCGCGGGACGCATCTACGCGGCACCGCGCTGGGCTTCATCTTGCTCGCACTGGCCAATCCATCCATCTTGGAAGAAGAAAGAGACCCCATTAACGATGTGGTCGCAATCGTCGTCGACAAATCCCCAAGTCAAGACATCGGCGACCGGGCGGTAGTTACGCAAGCGGCGCTCGAGGATATTCAAGAAGAAATTGCGCGCTTTGACGATCTCGAGACCCGCGTTATCACCACGAACGTTATTGACGCGAACGGTTCTAGAGATGGAACAAATCTGTTTAGCGCGCTCGAACGCAACCTCATTGATATGCCGTCCGAACGGATTGCCGGTGCAATATTGATTACCGATGGGCAAATTCATGACGTACCCGAGCAACCGTCTACCTTAGGATTCGACGCCCCCTTGCACGCCCTGATCACCGGTAAACGAAATGAGCGCGATCGTAAACTTACGGTGGAGCGTGCGCCGCGTTACGGAATCGTCGGTGAACCTCTTTCTCTGACCGTTCGGGTTGACGACTTCTCCGACCAAGCGGATACCACTTTGCAGGCCAATCTCATCGTCCGCATCGATGGAAAGATCGAAATGACGCGACGCGTACTGACCGGTCTTTCGGCCGAATTTGAATTTAAGCTGGAGCATGGTGGCCAAAACGTCATTCAGCTCGAGGTGGCGGAAGGCCCCGAAGAGTTGACGTTGCAAAATAACCGTGCCGTCGTCTTGACCAATGGGATCCGCGATCGCCTTAGGGTCCTTCTGGTGTCCGGCGAACCTCATGCGGGAGAGCGAACCTGGCGCAACCTTCTCAAAGCGGATCCGAGCGTTGATCTGGTGCATTTTACGATTCTGCGCCCACCTGAAAAACAGGACGGCACGCCCATCGGCGAACTCTCGCTAATCGCGTTCCCTACCCGCGAGTTGTTTAAAGTTAAACTTGAGGAATTCGACCTGATCATTTTTGATCGGTACCGACGCCGAGGGGTCTTACCGCAGGTCTATCTCGGCAACGTTGCCACCTTTGTCGAAAACGGCGGTGCCCTATTAACCGCCGCCGGGCCGGCTTTCGCAACACCCTATAGCTTGTATCGGGGGCCACTTGCCGTCTTGCTACCCGGCCAACCGACCGGCGATGTCTTTACTGAAGGCTATAAGCCCGAAGTCACCGTCGCCGGCCGTCGCCACCCAGTAACGGCCAATCTCCCTGGTGCCTCTTCGCTTTCCGGTGACGGACAAGAGGCCGAAGATGCAACATGGGGCCGCTGGTTTCGCTTGATTGAAAGCCAACAAGTCAGCGGTGACGTGTTGATGGCGGGCCCAGAAGACCGGCCCCTGCTTATTCTTGACCGGTTTGAGGACGGCCGTGTGGCGCAACTCATGTCTGATCATGCTTGGCTCTGGGCACGCGGATTTGAAGGGGGCGGCCCACAGGCGGAAATACTGCGACGTTTAGCTCATTGGCTTATGAAAGAACCTGACCTCGAAGAAGAGGATTTACGGGCCACTGCCGAGGCCGGAAAGATCGAGATTACACGCCGCTCAATGGCTGACCAGATCGGAAGCATTACGATCACCGCGCCGTCGGGAGCCACCCAAACGGTCGAGCCGCAAGAGACAGGGCCTGGTATTTGGACCGCCGTGACGCCCGCCGAAGAAATGGGTCTCTATCGACTGAATGACACGGCCCTCACGACCGTGGCGGCGGTGGGACCACTCAATCCTAAAGAGTTTGCCGACGGGCGCTCGACCGACACACTCATCAGCGATCTCGTTGAAAGCACAGATGGCGGACTCTTTTGGGTTGCCGAAAACCTCTCAACGACGCTTGGAATAGGCGACGGCGTATCGGTCCCGGACATTCGTCGCGTGCGGGCCGGAAGAAACACGGCTGGGCGGAGCTGGATCGGCCTCAAGAAAAACAATCAGTACACTGTGCGCTCGGTCGCTCAGACGACAATATTAGCGGCACCGCTTGCGCTTGCCCTCATCCTCGGAAGCTTGCTGACCGGTTGGTATCGCGAAGGCAAATAGGTCCCTTGGAAAATGATCAAGAATCTTACACCCATTTGATCTAAGTCTATTTTCGCCCCGCGAGTATCTTACCCGACACATCGTCAAGCGCGCCGTCAACCAACGCAGCAGCAAGAAGCCTGCCGGGATCGACCGGACCCGGCATTATCATTTGACCCGCCGGCACTTTCTGGAAACCGACCCGCGCGTAATACGGTTCGTCGCCCACCAACAGGACGATCTGATGTCCCATATTTTTAGCCTTGGCCAACGCCGTCTCCATGAGGCGAATACCGGTACCTTTCCCCCGGTGACTTGGGTCCACAGCGAGCGGACCCAAAAGCAAGGCGGGCGTCATACCGATCAGAATTGGCCAGAAGCGCACCGAGGCACGCATTGTGCCGTCCTCGAACGCTACGAGGCATAGTTCCGCAATAGCCGTATTGCCCTCCCGCAATCGTTCTGCTGTCTTGGTAAAACGGCCCGGTCCAAACGCCACATTTAGAAGATGATCTATGTGCGGTCCGTGTGAATGCCGCTCTTGTTCGATTATGAGAGAAAGTATTGCGTCGCCCATTTTTTCGTCTCATTCACTGTTGGTCTAGGAGAGAAGCGGAGCCGGACGCGCGATCGCAAAAAACTTAACCGCCCCGACTGACGTGAACCCACACCCCGACCCTGACGCCCGTTTCCGGGCGCCACCAGTTACGCAAACGAATGAGACCACATGCCAACATGGCCTTCCCATATAGGAGGATCTTTGCCTTGTCTAGAGGCGCTTTGGCGTTGAACCTTTAAGTTTACAAAGAGATGAGCGACCGCTCCAGCGCCGTCATATCGTCCAGAGTTAGAACATGTCCTTCGTTAGGGCAGATCATTCTCCCTCAAACTCGCACAGTGCAATCACGGACTTGCCTTGCGCTTCGAGGCGCTCGTGCCCCCCAAGATCCGGTAGATCGATCACAAAGCTGCAAGCAACGACGACACCCCCCAAGCGCTCAATCAACTTTATGGCGGCCTCAGCTGTTCCTCCCGTCGCGATAAGATCGTCCACGAGTAAAATTTGTTCGCCCGGTTTGATGGCATCCATATGAATTTCGACGTGATCGGTACCGTACTCTAGCTGATACTCCTGGGCATATGTCTTGTAAGGCAATTTTCCTTTTTTGCGCACCGGGACAAAAGCAATCGAAAGCTGATGCGCAACCGCGCCGCCCAAAATGAATCCCCGGGCCTCAATGCCGGCTACTTTGTCGATTTTTGTGCCTACGTGAGGTAGAACCATCTCGTCTACGGTGCGGCGGAAACTTTGTGCATCATTCAAAAGTGTCGTGATGTCTCGAAACATGATACCCGATTTTGGGTAATCCGGAATTGTTCGAATGACGCTCTTGATATCCATGCCCACAGTTTCCTTACTTGTTAGAGACCGATGGCTAATAGACCGGCAAAGTATATTGCTAAGGTTGCAGCACGCGACCTGCGACAGCATCAAGTTTAGCCACCAATTTTGGATCTCTCTGCTCGGGAGGTGTAATTATGGCAACGTCCAAGGCACGCTCACAGCCAATCGGGGATTCTGATCGTTCCGGACCCAATTTTGGTACAACTCTTTTGACAAGCCGCCGCGCTGCATCCGCATTTTCATTCAACATCTTAATGATGGCCGCAACTTCAACATTATCATGGTCCGGATGCCAACAATCAAAATCCGTCACCATTGCAACTGTCGCGTAGCACATTTCAGCCTCGCGAGCGAGTTTTGCCTCAGGCATATTTGTCATCCCGATTACGTCACATCCCCACGCCCGGTACATCTGTGACTCTGCATAAGTCGAGAATTGCGGCCCTTCGATCGTAATGTAGGTGCCACCCTTGTAATGCGGAATGTCCTCCTCGCGGGCCGCATCCAAGAGCATCTCCTGCAATCGGGGACAAATCGGATGCGCCATTGAAACATGCGCAACGAGACCCGGACCAAAGAAAGATTTTTCCCGTGAATGTGTTCGGTCTATGAGTTGGTCAATCAGGACGAATGTACCCGGGGGTAAATCCTCCCGAAAAGAACCGCACGCGGAAACAGAAATGATATCGGTGACGCCGGAGCGTTTCAGCGCATCAATATTTGCACGATAGTTAATAGTGGTTGGCGACTGCGTATGACCCCGTCCGTGTCGGGGTAGAAAGACCATTTGAATGCCATGAAGCTTACCGAAGAGAAATTTGTCCGATGGCGTGCCCCAAGGACTTTCAACACGACGCCATGTCGCATCTTCAAGTCCGTCAATTTCATATACGCCGCTGCCGCCGACTATCCCAAGGACTGTATCCGTCATCCAATTACATCCTTCTCGATCTTAAGAACCTACAAAAATGAAGGCCGCTCCTGTAGACAAGAACGGCCCGCCAATTCTTACGTCAGAAATCGTATCAGTCGTGATCGACGTTGCGCCAGACTTTCTTGTAGGACAAGTAGGCCAATGCGGTCAGAACGATGAGGTAGAACAGAACAGGCTGCGCCATGGCTTTGCGCTCCTCCATTTTTGGCTCGGAGGCCCAATGGAGGAATTCGGTTACATCGCGTGCCATTTGAACGACGGTTGTTTCAGTCCCGTCCGTATATTCAATGATTCCTTCCATCAGCTGCGATGTCATGGAAGTCTGTCGGCCGGGGAAGTACGGATTGTAGTTCATCATCTCCTGCATTTCGAAGTCCGCAGGCGGATCTTCGTAACCCGTAAGCAGAGCGAAAAGATAATTGGCGCCGTCGTGGCGAGCTTTTGTAATGACGGAGAGGTCGGGAGGAAACGAACCGGCATTTGCCGCACGGGCCTCTGTCTCGTTTCTGTAGGGCGCCGGAAAATAGTCGGAGGGCCGCCCCGGCCGATCGAACATGTCGCCCCACTCGTCCGGCCCATCCTCAACGCTGAACTCTGCCGCCAAAGCTTTAACAGCCACTTCGGAAAACTCGGGCCCACCCGGATCGCTGAGATTGCGAAAAGCTAGATAATCCATACCATGGCACGATGCACAAATTTCTCGATAGACTTGATAACCGCGCTGCAAGGCCGCTCTGTCAAACGTCCCCAACGGACCTTCAAAGCCCCATTCCTCTTGGGGGGGGGGAAGCGCCCCCGTATCCGCACCAGTAGCAGGCATTGAGGACAATAAGCCGATTACCAGCGACGCCAGCGCAAACCGTAAGGCGCAAGTTTCCAAGATCAAAATAAATCTTTTCATGGGGCGCCTCCCGCTCATGCTCTTGTTTCCGGCGCCGCTGTAGTGCCCGCCGGGATAGTCGAGCTTGGAGCCGTAACGCTCAAGACAGGTTTGCTAATGCTGTCCGGCACTTTCTTTGGCGTTTCCAACTTGCCGAGCAGCGGTAAGATGATCCAGAAGAATGCGAAGTAGTAGAGCGTTCCAATACGTGCCAAGAGGAGAGGCAATCCTTCCGGCGTTTGAGCACCTGCCCAACCCAAAACAATGCACGCCAAAACAAAGATCCAAAAGAATTGCTTGAAGAATGGACGATAGCGCCCGGAGCGAACTTTTGCCGTGTCAAGCCACGGCACGAAAAACAGCGTAAAGACCGCAAGCGCTAGTACGATGACGCCCGCAAGCTTCGCCTCAATAAAGAGAATGTCGGGTACTGCGCGCAATATGGCATAGTAAGGCAAGAAGTACCATTCGGGAACGATATGCTCAGGCGTCGTGAGCGGATCGGCTGGAATGTAATTGTCCGGATGACCCAGCACATTCGGTGCATAAAACACAAACAGGGCGAACAAGGTCACGAAGAGAGCAAGCGCAAAACCGTCCTTCACCGTGTAATATGGATGGAATGGTAAAGTGTCCTGCGGCCCTTTAACATCAATACCTGTGGGATTGTTGTTGCCTGGAACGTGCAAAGCCCAAATGTGCAACATGACCACGCCAAAAATTAGGAACGGGACCAAATAGTGAAGGCTGAAGAACCTGTTGAGCGTTGGCCCGTCAACTGAGAAGCCGCCCCACAGCCAGGTGGCAATCCCATCACCAACAATCGGGATTGCGCCAAATAAATTTGTGATGACGGTCGCAGCCCAAAAACTCATTTGTCCCCAGGGCAAGACGTAACCCAGGAATCCAGACGCGATCATCAGAATGAAAATAATAACTCCCAGGATCCAAAGTACTTCGCGTGGATCCTTGTAAGAGCCATAGTAAATTCCGCGAAACATATGAATAATAACGGCCAAGAAGAACATTGATCCACCATTGGCGTGCACATAGCGCAACAGCCAACCATAATTTACGTCGCGCATAATGTGTTCGACGCTAGCAAAGGCAAAATCCGCATGGGGCACGTAGTGCATTGCCAGCACAACGCCTGTGATGATTTGGATCATCAGGCAAAACGTCAAAATGCCACCGAAGGTCCACCAGTAATTTAAGTTCTTTGGCGTTGGGAATTCGACAAACGACTCGTGAGACAGACGCATGATAGGCAATCGCGAGTCAAGCCACAGCGTAAACACATTCGAAGGTTCATAGGCCGAGTTATGCTGGACCATCGGGCTTTCCACTCAGCCGATCAGAATTCTTGTGTCGTCGATAAAGCTATAGGGCGGCACCAGTAGATTGTCGGGTGCGGGTCCCTGGCGAATACGGCCGGACCCGTCAAATTGTGACCCGTGGCAGGGGCAAAACCACCCATCATAATCGCCCTCATCGGAGACGGGAATGCAGCCCAAGTGTGTGCAGACCCCAATCATGACGAGCCATTCAGGGCGCTCCACACGCTCCTCATCCGATTCTGGCACTGGCAAATCTTCCAATGGAACGGCTCGGGCTTCATCAATTTGCGCCTCGCTCCGATGGCGAATGTAGACCGGCTTACCTTGCCACTTGACCTTTATGGTCTGGCCTTCCTCGACCGGCGTCAGATCAACTTCGATCGTGGCCAGGGCTGCAATATTGGCGGCCGGATTCATCTGATCTATGAGCGGCCACAGCGACGCCGCCGCGCCTACGCCGGCGACCGCGGATGTGGCAATATAAAGAAAGTCGCGTCGGTTTGCCTCTGGAGTCTGTCCCGCCGCCTGAGCGTCGGCCATCGTATTCCTCTCCACTAATGTGCTATCCAATTTCGCACAGTTCGCGCACTAGACTGATAAGTCGCGCTTTATTGCATCTTCTTAATCAGCTGGCAACCCGACCTTCAGCAAGCGTCGGCATGTTGTATTTTGCTCGCCACTGCGGTAGAAGCCACGCCTGTTTCTTGCGTACCGATGACGGATTGGTGCACACATGGTAAGAGTCCACGTTGTGACCTTGCGCCATCTGGGAGCATAAAGAATATGACCAAGCAAACCATCTCAGCTTCAAAGCGAGATGCCACCGGGCCCGGAGGTGCGCGCGCCACAAGACGCGCCGGACGAATGCCCGCCAATCTCTACGGCGGCGGCAAAACACCTTTGGCGATTAGCGTCGATCCTCTGGAAGTAACCAAAACCTATCATCAGGGAAATTTTCTTTCGACGGTTTTGACCCTCGACGTTGACGGCGAGGCGACCCAAGCGCTGCCCCGGGAAATTCAGACCCATCCGGTCAAAGACAACGTCTTGCATGTTGACTTTTTGCGCGTCGACGAGACCACTCGGATTAATGTGGATGTTCCCGTACACTTCATCAATGAAGAGATGTCACCGGGTTTGACGCGCGGCGGCGTGGTCAATGTCGTGCGACACGAAGTCGAGCTGAGTTGTCCGGCTATGGCGATCCCAGCGTATATTGAGGGTAATCTCGACGGATTGGACATCGGCGATTTGATCAAGATATCAGCGATTAAGCTGCCGGAAGGAGTCACGCCGACCATTACCGATCGCGACTTCACCGTTGCGACCGTGGCGGCCCCAACAATCGAAATTGAAGTTGAAGAGGAAGTACCTGAAGAAGGTGAAGAGGGCGAATTGCTCGATGGCGAAGAAGGTGCAGAAACTGCTGAAGGTGAAGCACCGACTGCGGACAAGGAAAAAGATAAAGACAAAGAAAAAGAGGGTGAAGGCAAATCCAATAGATAGAACCGCACTGCCGCATTGTTCTATTCGATCGTTTAGCGGAGTGCGAGCGGGACTATGATTCTATTGGTCGGACTTGGCAATCCCGGACCGCGTTACGAAAAGACACGGCACAATTTCGGATTCTTAGTGGTCGACGCCATCTGTACATCACATGGCTTCAGCGCAGCACGCTCAAAGTTTCAAGGCGAGATCGCTGAAGGCTTCTTGCCTACACAAGCCGGGCGTATCAAAACATTGGCGCTTAAACCTATGACGTTCATGAACGACTCCGGCCAATCGGTGGCCGAAGCCGTCCACTATTTTGATGTAAGTTTAGATGATGTGATCGTTTTTCATGACGAGCTTGATCTCGCCGCCGGGAAAGTACGCGTCAAGAAGGGCGGCGGGCTAGCCGGCCACAATGGACTTAAGTCGATCGATGCTCACCTGAGCCCAAATTTTCGCCGCGTACGGTTGGGCATCGGACATCCAGGCGACAAGGCCGCTGTGCTCGGCTATGCGCTAAAAAATTTCACAAAATCTGATTGGGAGTGGGTTGATCCACTGATTGAAGCGATTGTCGAGTCGGCGCCATTTCTCGCTGCACACGAAGATGCCACGTTCATGAACAGGGTGCACCTTGCAACACACCCGGAAGACAAATCGGAAGACGGATGCTGAGCGGCGGCGGCTTCTGGTGCACGGAGTGATGAATGGGCTTTAGATGCGGCATCGTCGGTCTGCCGAATGTCGGTAAGTCCACCCTTTTTAATGCACTCACACAGACCGCCACGGCACAGGCTGAGAACTATCCGTTTTGCACAATCGATCCGAATGTGGGTGACATCGCCGTGCCCGACCCACGATTGCAAAAGATTGCAGCCATTTCTAAATCCAAAAAGATCGCGCCAACACGGCTCACCTTTGTCGACATTGCGGGCCTAGTGCGTGGTGCCTCCAAGGGTGAAGGGTTAGGCAACCAATTCCTATCTCACATCAGAGAAGTCGATGCAATTGCCTATGTGCTTCGCTGTTTCGAAGATCCAGACGTCACCCATGTCGAGGGCTGCATCGATCCTTTGGCAGATGCGGAAACCATCGAAACCGAACTCATGTTAGCTGACCTTGAAAGTCTGGAGGGCCGATTGCCCGCGCTCGAAAAGAGAGCCAAGGGCAACGATAAGGACGCCACAAAAACTGTCGAACTCGTCACTAAAGCGCTCGCACTCTTGCGCGAGGGCCACCCGGCGCGCCAGGCAAACGTTGGAAGCAACGACAGAAGCGCGTTCAATCAACTCCAATTACTTACGTCAAAGCCGATCCTTTATGTCTGCAACGTCGACGAAGACGCAGCCGTAATGGGTAACCAACATTCAAAAGCTGTGCAGAATCGGGCGCAGCAAGAAGACGTAAGCTCAATTATCATCTCAGCAAAAATCGAGGCGGAGCTGGCTCAATTACCCGAAAGTGAACGGCAAGATTATCTAGATTCACTGGGTTTAAGCGAACCCGGTCTCAATCAACTCATTCACGCGGGCTATAAGCTTTTAGGCCTGATTACGTTTTTCACGACGGGACCGAAAGAATCCCATGCGTGGACCATTCCCAGAGGCACCAAAGCACGAGCGGCCTCTGCCGTCATCCACACCGATTTTGAAAAGGGTTTCATCCGTGCCGAGACCATCGCATACGACGAATTTATTGCCTGCAATGGAGAGGCTGGGGCACGCGACGCGGGAAAGATGCGCATCGAGGGCAAAGACTATGTTATCCAGGACGGCGACATCATCCATGTGCGGTTTAACGTATAGGCTTTCAAACTTCTATCAGAGCAAATCTGAGCCCTATTTCAAATCTTAATCCAACAACAAAAGCGCCTCTGATCGTCGGATCCGTGCCCGGATTAAAGACATATTGAACGTCTAGTTGCAGCACCGGGCACACAGCGAAGCAGTGCTTCGCAGTCTTCATTCTGCGCCCAGCTAAGCTAGGCACTGTTGATTGGCCCCAAACCGGACGCACAAGCCGCAAGAAAGCCTCTTCACCCAATCAAACCTGAATGCCCCTACCCCAGAGACCATTTGCTGCGACTTAGAACTATCAAGAATGAGCGCAACGACCAACCCCCGATGGCCAATAGTCTGTTTGCCGGTCTCGCGGGGATCAATTGATGCGGTACAGGTGCTGAGATTTGGCGCTCGGCATGTGTCACATCTCTTTCTTGACCGGCGCAAGATCCGAAAAAGACGGCGTCGTCTTCTGACTTTGTGCCGAAACCGACTCCAAGATATCGCGCGGTTCGAACATGCCCGCTTGCCACGTGGCGATAAAGTCAAGCGTGTCAGCAACCGAATGATCGCGCGCATAGTTAATCATCTTTTTTGATCCGGCGACTGCGAGCGGTGCCTTTACCGCAATCTCTGTTGCACACGCCATCACCGTTTCCATCATTTCTTCGTGGCTTGCGTAAACCTCATTAACCAGACCAATCGCCTTTGCCGTCTGCGCATCGATTCGGCGGCCCGTGTAGGCGAGCTCACGCACCCAGCCCTGCGGGATCAAATGACACAGGCGAGGAAACGTTCCTACATCTGCGGTCATGCCGAGATTGATTTCCTGAATACAAAAGAATGCGTCTTCTGTGCAGTAGCGCATGTCGCACGCCGAGACCATGTCGACGCCGGCACCGATACAGCCACCCTGTATGGTGGCGATTACGGGCATGCGTGCGTCATCAAGACAGTTGAAAGTGTTTTGCAGATAGGCCACGAGCGTGCAAAACGCGTCCCGGTCGGTGGCGCCCACCGCTTCGCCTGAACCAGCCAAACGGCCAATCAACTCATTTTGAGAGAAGATGTTAAGATCAATGCCGGAGGTGAAATGTTTTCCCGTCGATGATATTACGATGACACGCGCCTTGGCTTGCTCGTCGATCATTTTAACGGCGTTTGGCAGTTCATTCCAAAAGTCCCGTGTCATCATATTGCGTTCATCAGGCCGGTTCAGAGTGAGATGGGCAATCTTGTTTTCTATGGTGAGGTCAAAGGAGTTATAGGTCATAGCGCGCCCTTGAAGTGAAGAATGCCGTAGCATTACCACGCCGGACGCATTGCCTAAATAGCCTAGTCGGCACGATGACTGCCACGCCCATCGTACGCCTTGTTATTTTCCAGGCGCAGCACTAGGTCGACTCGGCAATAACCCTGCCAACAAATTGATTGGGCCAGTCTACACGCGAGTTCTTCCGACCAGCCGTAAGACTTTTTTCCAAGACCTCAAAGTTGATCTCTGATCGCGGCACAGTTTGTCGCACCGCATGTTCAACTTTTCGGATGCAATCACGAGTCACACCGGTGCACACAGGATCTCGCATCGACAAATCAGCCCCATCTTCCTAAGTCACAGGCGAACGCTGACTCTGCGGGCGTCATCCCAGCCAAGGGCGACGATCTGTTCGGCTACCGCGCCGGGTTTGCCCAGTTCGTGAGTTAGCCGAGTCACCGTCAACCATGCCCACCCTTGAAATGAGCGAGGCACGATCACCCAATAGCCCCATAAGGGGAGGGGAACCATGGTAAGTAGGCGGCAAGCTTCGGCCCGCCGTTTTTCTGCGTCCCTTTTGCTACTTGATAAACAGCGGAATCGAGAGGGCCACAAGCACCAGAACAACCAGTAAGATGGTATCCATCGAACTTTCCTTCCTCTGAAAGGCGATAGTCGAGTCTGTCCCTCAACGGCTGGCGGGGCAAGCTCGCCGCCCGTGTCCGTTAATAACTTCTGTTCATTACTCCAGCGTTCGACCTAAGATAGCAAATATGTTATATATCATATATAAAAATATGTTAAATATCATAAATTAATTGATTCCCTTTTAACCTGCTATTTTTGGATTGATATGAGCTATTCCCCCGCCCATAAAGAGCGCACGCGACGCCGGATTCTGGAGAGCGCCCGGCGCTTCTTGAAGGAGCAGGGACTTGGCGGCGTCAGCGTCGATAGCCTGATGGCCGGGGCCGGCCTCACAAGGGGCGGCTTTTACGCCCATTTTAGCTCCAAAGATGAGTTAGTCGCCGCCGCACTTGATGACACTGTCCTCCTCGGATTTCTGCAAAAGCACAAGAGCGGGGGAACGCCCGAGCCGGTCCATTGGACGCGGGCAGTGCTGGAGGAGTATTTGGGTCCTTTGCATCGCGACCAGCCGGCCACCGGCTGTCCTCTCGCCATCCATGTAGGCGAGATCACTTTAGCTGCTCCGCAGGCGCGGGCCGTCTATACCAATCTGGTCAAAGAGGTTGCAACCGAGTTGGCCGGGCGCCTGCCGAGAAATGCCCAAAAGACCTCCAGCGAAGCACTGGCAATTCTCGCCCTGATTGTGGGCGGTATGGCCCTCGCACGGGGGGTGAATGACACAGAACTCTCAGATGCTATTCTAGCCGCCTGCCGCGAGGCGATTTCAGATTTATAGGATTGCTCATTAATGTCTTTAAGCCGAATCGATCTGTTTGCACTGATTGTTTTTCTGTCCGTAGCTTTCTTTATGACCGCAGGCGCCCAAGACGCCAACCTGGAAATGGGCATTCTGGATCCTGGCTTTGCCGAACAAGGAAGCCCAGCGCCGGATTTTCGTCTCAAAGATCTGGATATGAATTTGGTTCAGCTTTCCCAGTATCGGGGTACACCAGTCATCCTCAACTTTTTTGCCTCCTGGTGCGGCCCTTGCATCATCGAAATGCCCTACATTCAAGCCGCGCACGAACAAGCCACGGACAACGGTTACGTGGTATTAGGGGTTGCGGTGGAAGACAGCCGCGGCGCCATCGAAGACATGATGGCAAGTGAAAACTTTACCTATCTCGTCGTCATCGACGGCGACAGCAGCGTGAAGCTCACCTATCAGGTGGTTGGGCCCCCTTACACGTTTTTCATCGATCGGACAGGTACCATCCAAACTGTGGTGTCCGGCCCCCTCGAGCAAGAAGAATTGGATTTGCAATTAGCTCAACTGCTCGATACGGAGTAAAATAGCGCCAATCAGCCTTATGGAGGATTCTCATGATCAGATCACTGACTGCAGTTATGATATTGGCGGCAACATCACTCAACTGGTCAAGCACGATTCAAGCCGAAGAAGCCTCAAAAGAGCCCATTGCATTCGGTGACATCATCAGTATCGGGACGACCGACATGAATCCGGCGGATCAGTTCTTGCAGCCGACCGCTGACGGCGACGTGCTCCTGAGCTGGACCGAAGACGGCGAAGGCAAGCGCGCGCGTAACGCCTTTTTAGCGACAGTCGACAGCCAAGGCAAATTGGGCGAATCGCGACAGATCAATGATGAGCCAGGTTCGGTGCACTGGTACGGCGGTGATAATCGCTTGAAATACACGGTCGCCCCAGATGGCGGCATAACGGTGGTCTATGCCTCCCCGCTTGATGCGTTCAAAACCGGCGTCGTGAAAACTACACGTGCAACAAAAGACGGCGACTTCAAGCCTTCGAAATGGCTCAATGACGACGATAACGATCCGCCCGTGGCTCATGCCTTTGCCACAGTTGCGGCAAGCCCCAACGGCAAGATCTATGCGACCTGGATCGACGGTCGCAATCGAACATTTTTGGGCATGGCCGAGCCGGAGGCGCCCTCCGAACGGCGCAAAGACATAAAGATGCGCGACCTCACCATTCCTGAATCGGTCATGCAAATGGGGCCACAAACCCGGCGCAACTTCGTCGAAGAAAATTCTCAATTATTCATGGCGATCTCAGAGGACGGCGGTGAGACGTTCGACACCAACTATCCTATTACTGAAATTAATGTGTGTGCCTGCTGCATGCCGACCATTTCGTTTCTCGACAGCGGTGACACGGTGATCGTATCCTATCGCGAGGTTGGCGAGGGTTACTTACGAGATAATGTAGTGATCCGCTCAACCGACGGCGGCAAGACGTTTTCAGAGCCTGCGTTTATCAGCGAAGACGGTTGGATCGCGAAGTTCTGTCCCCATGCGGGATCTTCGGTCATTGCCGATCGCAACGACAGAATTCATAGCCTTTGGTTCACCGCCGGCAAACAAAGAGTCGACGATGCCGGCATTTATTACACTTATTCGGACGATGCGGGCGAAAGCTTTGCGCCGCGGCAGCTTTTGGACAGCACGCCCGCGCACACGGTGCTCCACGCCCAGGTTGTGGAAGATGCGAGCGGCCGCCTGTGGGGCGTGTGGGAAAACTTCCTCGAAGGCGACCAGCGCAAGCCCCAAATCTTTATGGCCCATCGGGCGCCGGATGCCACCGAGTGGAGCGAACGCTATCTCGTCAGCGAAGGCGGGATCACCTCGATGCTGCCGAGCCTTGCCACGGACGGTACGAACATCTATGTCGCTTGGACCGAAAAGAACGGCGAGACGTCCACCGTGAAGCTGCGCACGGCATCACTCGTCGGCAGCTAAGACCGACCGAGTTTTCACACTGCGTACGCGGCGATTGTAATTGGATTGGCATGCATGCTGTCGGCTTGTGCGCCTGAACCAGACCCTTTAGCCACGACTTCACCCGGTTTCTCAACCTCCGCCGGAAAGCTACAGCATCAAACCGCAAGTTGAGGCTGAATCCTCACGCGACATATGGGCGAGCCGGTTGAAATTGTCGGTGAAGGTGCCTTGAGCGCAACAGAGTTTACCATGCAGGGTCGCGCCTACGATAAGAAAGGCGCGCTTGTGTTCGACCGCAGTGATGGCATACCACATGTCTTCAGCAGGATAGACCAGGCAGCTAAATCTACACTAATCGAGCTGTAAAATCTCTTGCAAACCACCGCTGGCGGGATTGCGCACGATGTAACTTTGAGCATTTCCTAATCCGGGTATGGAAATTTCTGTGACGTCAGAGAAGATTTCACAATCTAGTTCCTCCGAAGCTTCGAGTGCCTCGGTCAAATCATTCACGATAAACTGTTGCGCGATATAGCCGATGTGGGGCGGGAGCGCGATGTCCGTTAAATCGGTACAGTCATAGTTGACGGGATAAGACAACGCGACCTTGCCGAACATATGATTACCTTGCAAAAAGCGAATCTTGGTTCGTGCGTCTTGCGGCAAACCTAAGAATTCATTCGTATCTTTAGTGTTGAGCTCATCGTCGAACATCACGCCCATACCGAGAACGCGCTCATAAAATGTGGTTGCCGTGTCGAGATCTCTCACGATATGTGCCGTGGTTACAACCGGCGAAAACCCTTTAGCATTATGGCCGATAAAATCCATAAAAGCGCGCATATCGCCGATAATTGTACCGGGATCGCCGGTAGATAATTCCACCAAATTGATCGGCACGGTGTCATAGCCGCTGAGCACGACTTCCGTCGGCGTACCAATATCCAATTGCAAATTGTAGTGCTTAGGCTCGGACCACAATTTGCAACCATTGTCTTCAAGAAAGCGCGACGCCTTTTGAATGTCAGGTGTATAAAAATTGACGTTGCACAAGCCGAACGCTGAAAAGCCTTGGACTGTCCAGATATCTTTACGAGACGGCGCATTGAATTCCATCAAATGAATGCGCCCTACTGGCAATCCGTTACTCTCAAGCATCGCAACTTTGGCCGCGCCGCCCGCAGGTAAGCGCCAATGGTTCTCAAATGCTTTGCCCCTGGCCACATCTATTCCGATCACCTCAAACCCCACGACATCCTTGTAAAAGCCGATGGAGGCATCAAGATTTCGGGCACCGATGACCACAGCCGTGACGGGCGAACCGGAAGGTAGGTCTTGAGACATGGGCATTCCAAATCTCTGGCAATGATGAGTTGTTATAGGCGAGGACAAGATCATAGCAGTCCGGCGCGTCGGAGACACGATCTAAGTGACCCTTATCTCAATCCATGAGATCAGCCACCAAGCTCCGGATTCACATAAGTAATTAAAATGATATCAAAATCGCCGCTTGTCGAGACCTGTCGCGGCCTTGTCAACACCAGAGAATGTGACAGGAACAACCATTAATAATGTGCAGTTCTATTTTGCCAAGAAGAGCAAAGCCGACGCGCATTTCTACCTTCACCTGTGATTACTCCCATCGAATACGCCGCTGCAACCAATCATTATTTACCCGGCCAGAATCATGTGCGCTTTCATGCGGGGCTTTGGGCCGTCGATCTTACAAATATTTGCGAATCTGATTTTACGAGTTTAGCATAATTTTTGGATATGGTTCGGAATGAATAATCTGTAAATAAATCACTACGTATACAGATGAGATTAAAGTTTATCATACAGACGAAGATAAGATCGAAGACTGAGTGTGGAGGTCGAGCGAACACCATTTCATAGGATTTAGAGTGAATTTGAAAGACAGCATGAATGCGACTAATTACAAAGCCTTGGTGGACGAATAGAGAAGTCGTTATTGGTCGCTCAGCTCGTGAAGTTTTTAATCAGTCAAACCCCTCCCGGCACAACCGGTAGACCTCCATCATGTGGCACACGTCTTGCGCAGCGCGATGCATGTGTGGTTCGCTAGTGTCGGCCAAGACCTCAGCGCGAGCAATGTCACGCGGCGACGAGATAGTCGAAAGTAGGTCCTGCAGGTCGACTAGCTCAAACTTTGGTGCCCGAACGGCCGCATCATAGAGCACGGACAGCCAGAAGCCGTCATAAAGCAATGCATCACAATAGACGTGCGCGCCGATGAGTTCGCGATCGAGTGCATCACACACATCAGCAACCGCATGCCCGTCGGCCTGCAAACCTTCAATGGTCAACCCGTGCATGCGTTCGGCAACCGGATTCCATTTATCCAAGGCCCACGTCGCATGAGGTTGGATGAGAAGAGAGTGAGCCTCTTGTCCCACATGCGCCCAGCCAACCTCGACCGGCCAGGAGTCCGGGCCTAATCCGGAGGCTTCAAAATCGATAAAGGCGATGGAGCGGATCATGGTGAACGAAACCTAGCTGACCTGGTCGCAGAAACAAGGACGCATACACAGTCCAAAAGCCCAGAGACGGCATCACCGCCGAGTGGGTGAGGGGGTGCGTGGCGTCTGCTGCTACTCCGCAGCCGCCGCAAGCTCGGGCTTGGGATTGAAGCGCGCATAAAACGTGTCATTTTTGTCGGCCATGTCGCGCAACAGTTTATTAGGCATAAAGCGGGGTCCGCACTTTTGCGCCAAGCGATCGCACTCCTCGACGAATTTCCGCGTTCCAATCGTATCGATAAACGAGAGAGTCCCTCCGGAATAAGGCGCAAAGCCCCAGCCCAGAATTGAGCCGACATCGCCATCGCGAACGTCCGTGAGCACTTCTTCCTCGAAGCAGCGTGCGGTTTCAAGCGCCTGAATATAAAGAAAGCGCTTCTTGAGTTCGTCAACGTTCGGCTGCCCAGCCGCCTTATCAGCCAAGTCGGTAAGGCCGGGCCACAGTGATTTTTTGCCATCCTTTGAATAGTCGTAAAAGCCCTTACCGTTTTTGCGGCCCTTGCGGCCTAGATTAACGACCATCTTTTCCATAATGTCATCGGCTACGGTGCCCTGATACTTGTTACCTAGATCCTTTTTCGTCTGCTGTAATATGTGGTAGCCGAGTTCAATCGATATTTCGTCATTCATGGCCAAGGGAGCGACGGGCATACCGGTCATCTTGCCGGAATTTTCAATCAGCGCCGGATTGACACCTTCCGCAAGCATGATGATGCCTTCCTTGATGAAAGTGCTAAAAACGCGCGAGGTGTAGAAGCCGCGGCTGTCATTGACCACGATAGGCGTTTTTTTGATTTTCTTGACATAGTCAAGAGCGACGGCAATCGTCTGATCGCCCGTCTTCTCGCCGACAATGAGTTCGACAAGCGGCATCTTGTCGACCGGTGAGAAAAAGTGAATGCCGACGAATTGGTCGGGTCGTTTGCTCTTAGTGGCTAGACCAGTAATCGGCAAAGTCGACGTGTTGGACCCAAAGATGGCGGCCTCAGGGATGACTGCTTCTGCTTTTGCGGTAACGTTGGCCTTGATGTCACGATCCTCAAACACCGCTTCGATAATGAGATCCGCACCTTCAAGCAACGCATAGTCGGTCGTCGGCGTGATGCGCGCGAGCACTTCATCCTTTTGCTCTGAGGTCATGCGGCCCCGCTTAATCCGCTTGTCGAGTAATTTGACGGAATAGTCCTTTCCCTTTTCCGCACTCTCCTGGTTCATATCGATCAGCACGACGTTAATACCGACCATGGTGGAAACATACGCAATACCAGCGCCCATCATGCCTGCTCCCAAAATACCCAACTTCTTGACATCTGTTGTTGGCAGGCCTTGGGGTCGGCGCGCGCCTTTATTCAATTCCTGAGTCGACAAGAACAAAGTGCGCATCATGCTTAGCGCTTCAGGGCAAAGCAGCGTCTTGACGAAATAGCGGGTTTCAATACGAATGGCCGCATCCATCGGCACCAGCAGCCCCTCATAAACCGCACTCATAATATGCTGTTGAGCGGGGTAGTTGCCAAAGGTCCGCGCATGCAGCATGGCGTTGCCGACGACAAAGTTTTGAGTACCCTTTTCGTCGTAGGGACCGCCACCCGGAATTTTAAAGCCGCCTTTGTCCCACGGCTGTTTGGAAACGCCTTCTTCCTTGATCCAGTGCTTGGCCTCGTTGATCAATTCAGTCTCAGGAACGACTTTGTGAATGAGCTTTTGTTGGAGTGCGCGTTTGGGATCGAGGCTGCGGCCCTCCAGCATGAGCGGCAACGCGTCGCGCGTACCGATCAGTCGGGGTAAACGTTGCGTCCCGCCGCCACCGGGCATGACGCCGACGCGCGATTCGGGCAGTCCGATTTGGGATTTTGGGTTGTCGCTCGCCACCCGGTAGTGGCAAGCAAGTGTCACTTCAAAGCCACCGCCGAGTGCGGTGCCGTTAATGGCAGCAACCACCGGCTTGCCGCATGTCTCCAAGTCACGCAACAATCTGTTGACCGTAAAGCTTTTATCAAAGGCCTGGGCGAGATCCGCTTCGCTGGGCTCGGCTATCGCGCCGAGGCCGACAAGATCACCCAATTCTTCCAAATCAGCCCCGGCGCAAAAGGCATCTTTGCCGCTCGTGATCACGGCTCCCTTGATGGCATCGTCCGACTTGATCTTCTCGACCAGTTCGCCGAGTTCACTCAGCGATGACTCGCCGATCACATTCATACTGCGCCCGGGCATGTTCCACTTGATCAAAGCCACGCCGTCACTATCAATCTCAATTGTAAAATTCTTCATCTCATTTCTCCAATCCATCCGTTCACGGAGGTTTTTTGAGAACCCCCACACCATCCACCCCCCCTTGGGGGAGATGGACTTTCAAAAATCAAGGCGGTCTACCCTCGCCTCCCTTAGGGAGGGATGGATGGACCCACCGTGACAGCGATGGGAGGGTGAAGGGGTTGTAATTCAAAGACATAAGTTAATATAAGTTGACCCGTTTCCAACTAAACGCGTTCGACGATGGTGGCTGTTCCCATACCGGCACCGACGCACAAGAGAGCCATGGCGGTATTGACGTCACGGCGCTCCATTTCATCGATCACCGTGCCGAGGATCATGGCACCTGTTGCACCGAGAGGATGGCCCAATGCAATCGCGCCACCATTCACATTAATTTTGTCGTGCGGCACGGTGAGCGCATCCATAAAACGAAGCACAACGCCCGCGAACGCTTCATTCAGTTCATAAAGGTCGATGTCGCCTGCCGCCATACCGGTACGATCGAGTACCTTCCGCGCGACTTTTTCGGGACCCGTCAACATGATGGATGGTTCCGAGCCGATTGAGGCAAAGGCCTTAACTCTGACGCGCGGTTTCAGTTCCAACCTGTTGCCCATCTCCTTGGTCCCCAAAAGAATTGCGGCGGCACCATCGACGATACCGGACGAATTACCGGCGTGATGCACGTGTTTGACTTTTTCGACTTCGGGATAGCGCTGTTGAATCACTGAATCAAAGCCAAAATCGCCGAGCGCCTCAAACGACGGGTTGAGCGAGGCCAGTGATTGCATAGTCGTGTCGGAGCGCATGTGCTCATCACGATCCAAGATCGTCACGCCAAGTTGATCTTTAACGGGCACCACAGATTTCTTGAAATAGCCTTTGTCCCAAGATTCCGCGGCACGCTTTTGGCTTTCGACTGCATAAGCGTCCACATCGTCGCGGCTAAAACCGTATTTAGTGGCAATCAAATCTGCACTAATACCTTGGGGAACAAAATAGGTTTTAAACGCGATTTCCGGATTGCTTGCCCATGCGCCGCCGTCTGAGCCCATGGCAACACGGCTCATGCTTTCGACCCCACCACCGATCGCCAAGTCCGCTTCGCCACTCATGACTTTAGCCGCCGCCATATTTGTTGCTTCCAAACCGGACGCGCAAAATCGATTGATTTGCACGCCGGCAACACTTTCATCATAGTCAGCGCTGAGAACCGCCGTGCGCGCAATGTCTTGGCCCTGCTCGTTGACCGGCGTAACGCAACCCATCACCACATCCTCGACATGCCTTGTATCAAGATCATTGCGATCGCGCATCGCTTTAAGCACTTGCGTAGTCAGTTGCAACGGCGTGATTTCATGAAGACTTCCACTCTCCTTACCACGCCCTCTCGGCGTTCGAACATGATCGTAAATGTAACCGTCAGTCATTATGATCTCCTTCCGAACAATCTCATTTGAGATGCCGCGTCTATCTAAGGATCTAAAGAGAACGTGCTATCAAAAGTTTCATGATCTCGTTTGTACCGATATAGATTCATTGGACGCGTGAATCGCAATACATTTGCGCAATCGGATATTCATTCATGTAGCCGTAGCCACCGTGCAGTCGAAGGCATTCATCGACAATCTTGCATTCGAGACCACTTGCCCAATACTTCGCCATCGACGCCTGGTTTTGCCTGTTGTTGAATAATGACAGCCTCGTGAGCATAAGAGACGCCCGCATCACCTTAATCTTCCAGAGCGCTAGCAAGCAAAATACCTGCTTGGTCAGCTTTCCCATGCCTCGCGATCTACGACGCCCCGCTTATTCCATTCCCCAACATGGAGCACACATTCGCGTTCAAAGAATTTACCGACAGTATCGCGAAAGATTTCCAGGTCTTCGGTGATGTAAGACTGCTTGTCAACTTGAAAGGCACCCATTTCCATCACCTCTAATGAAGACTTGCGTTGTGCTAGAACGCTTCAGCGCTAAGTGCCATCATGGACTCAGCGCCCGCTTTGACTTTTGCCAGATGGCTGACCGCGTCCGGAAATATTCGTTCGACAAAATATTGTCCGGTCTTGAGTTTATTGTCGTAGAACGGATCATCCCCGCCGCCGTCAGCAATCTTTGTTTGCGCTACTTTCGCCATCTGCGCCCACATAAAGGTTAAGCTCACAATACCTAAGAGATACAAGTAATCGGTTGAAGCGGCGCCCGCATTGTCAGGGTTCGACATGCCATTTTGCATGAGCCAGTTATTGGCTTCTTCTACATATTGCTTGCCTTGCCGAAGTGCCTCCAAATAAAGCGACAGACTTTCGTTGCCTTCAATTTCTTTCAAGAAGTCGCCAATCTCACTGAGAAAAGCCAAGATGGCCCGCCCCCCATCAGCCGGCAGCTTGCGACCAATCAGGTCGAGGGCCTGGATTCCGTTTGCACCCTCATAGATCATGGCGATGCGGGAATCGCGCACGAATTGCTCCATACCCGTTTCGCGAATGTAACCGTGGCCGCCATAGACCTGTTGAGCGGTGACCGCATAATCGAAACCCTTGTCCGTGAAGTAGCCTTTGATGACAGGTGTCAACAGGCCCATATAGTCATTGGACTTTTGACGCTCCTTCTCATCTTCCGCTTTTTCAAAAATGTCACCGTGAAGCGCCGTCCAATAAAGCAGCGCGCGGGCGCCTTCATTGAACGAGCGCTGGTCCATCAGCATGCGGCGAATGTCCGGGTGGACGATCAGCGGATCGGCGGACTGATCAGGCGCTTTCGGGCCAGTGAGAGAGCGACCTTGAAGCCGCTCGTTGGCATAGGTCGCCGCGTTTTCATAGCTCACAACCGATTGCGACATGCCTTGCATGCCGACGCCCAATCGCGCCTCATTCATCATTGTGAACATCGCGCGCATCCCCTTGTGTTCTTCACCCACGAGATATCCGGTCGCGTCTTCGTAATTGAGAACGCAAGTGGAGTTACCGTGGATCCCCATTTTTTTTTCAAGGCTCCCGCAAGTCACGCCATTGTGCACCCCGAGGCTGCCGTCTTCACCGACAACAAACTTTGGCACAATAAAGAGCGAAATACCTTTGGTGCCTTCCGGCGCACCCGGCGTGCGCGCTAGAACCAAGTGAATGATATTTTCGACCAAGTCGTGCTCGCCGGCGGAAATGAAGATCTTGGTACCCGTGATTTTGTAGCTATCGTCCTCTTGTGGCTCAGCCTTGGTGCGCAACAACCCCAAATCCGTACCACAATGGGGCTCAGTCAGATTCATGGTGCCGCTCCATTTGCCGGAAACCATGTTGGGCAGATATTTTTGCTTTTGTTCTTTGGATCCGTGCTTAATGATGGCAGCGTACGCTCCAGCCGTGAGACCAGGATACATGGCAAAAGACATATTGGCCGAGCTCATCATTTCGCTGACAGCGATTCCCAAAACATAAGGCAATCCTTGCCCGCCGAATTCGGGTTCCAACGTCAGTCCTGTCCACCCCCCACCAGCAAATGTCTCATACGCCTCTTTGAAACCTGTCGGTGTAGTGACTTTGCCGTCCTTGAGCGAACAGCCTTCGCGATCACCAACTTCATTCAAAGGCTGCAATACTTCTTGGGCAATTTTCGAGCCTTCTTCCAGAATGGCGGCGATTAGATCTGGCGTTGCGTCTGTAAATCCCGAAAGGTTCGAATATTTTTCGACCTGCAAAACCTCGTTAAGTAGGAAATCCATGTCGCGCACAGGGGCACTATATGTGGTCATCGTCTGTCACCATGGCCTTGATGGGGCCGGCAAAGCCTGCCGCCGAGGATACAAGTTTGGCCTCACTCTTGCGTCTCTCGGCTTTCTCCTTGAGTAGGCGTTCAATGGTTGCGCAGCCGTCCTCAAGTTCTTGGATCGCCGCGTGGATGTCGCGACGTTGCTGCTTTAGTGATTTAATACGGGTACGGAATTTATTGAGTGATACCAAAAGCTGAGACTTTGGACCTTCCGGTTCATCATAGAGATCGAGCATGTCCCTAATTTCATCAAGTGAAAATCCGACGCGTTTGCCGCGCAGAATAAGTGAAAGCCGCTCTCGCTCACGCGCACCATAGACACGTGTTTGTCCCTTGCGCTGAGGATGCAAAAGGCCCCTGTCCTCATAAAATCGAAGGGTACGCGGCGTTACGCCAAATTCTTCGGACAGGTCCCTTATGGAATAAGGGAAATGAGAGGTCATTTTTCCTAGAAATGTATCATTCTATACCAACCAATCTATGTATAATAGTTTACTCTTACGTAAACGTCAATTTAAATTAAATTGGATGATTTAGGGTCTGGCCAGGTTCGCGACTTTATCACAGATTTGGCTTCGAAATGATTTGACCATTAGTATCTTGGTAGGTCACGCGCCACTAGATCTGCACTGGTTTTGCGAGCTAAACTGCGGTGCATTTAGCATCAATTAACCAATACTACCCAGAATGTGATTTGGGGGCAGCACAGCAGCGCACGCGATCGCAAAAATGGAGGCGCGCAAATCGGTCATGACTCTTGGCCAATGGCTCAATCATATTATTCGCGAAGTCGGCGCCCAAGAAGTTGGCCCCGACGATGACGCGGCTGATGCCGACACGTCACAAATTAAACAGCTGAACGCGCCCCTCAAGAGCGATCTTGGCAGCAGCTCCCAAGAGCCTCAGGCGCGCACCAGCGGTCGCCGAGCCGAACACCCTTCACGGTCCGGTACTGAAATCGGTGCGGTGCATGCCGCACTGGCCGACATGGTGAAACGCTTTGAGAAGGCCCAACAAAAGAGCTCTATGCTTTATCGCGACGAATTCTATCAGTGTGATCAAGACACTTTGGACCGATCCCTCGACAGCGTACAGGAACGGGTCGTGAAAATCGGGGAAGAAGCACGCGGTACGTCCGAGTTGATCAGAGAAAAACTCTATGATCTTTCGGAATCGCTCGAAAGCGCGGCAAGCAGCCCCATCTCAAGTACCGGCGGATCTATCGATGAGCAAGCGCGCCAGCTTGATTCCTTGAAAACCGAATTACGCGATCTAGGTCGCAAACTGGACGATTCAGATAAGCGGTTCGATGGCGCGATCAACAAGCTCAGCGGAGAACTGGTCGCCATCCGGGTCCATCTTGACCAGACACAACCGGATAGCAAGAACAGCGAAACAGAAGCCGTCGCGTGCCCGGACGAATTGGTGCCACCTGATCAAGAAAGTGATGACGAAGCCCAGGCCAGTGAAAAAGGCCCAGCCTCAGATGAAAGCACGTCTGAAAATACCGTTTTTGCTGAAGATAAAGAAAGCGCTCAATCCAAAGTCGACGACGATCGGCCCATTCCGAAAGAAGTTTTAGCTCCGGTCGATAGCAAGGCAGAAAAGCAGGACGGCCAAGCGGACTTGCGAGTTGAGGCCAAATCAAAAAATCAGAACAACCAGGATAAAGAACCGGATGCTAACGCACTCGTTGCGTTGCCCAGGGGCGTGACCAGAGAAGCCCGTGCATCCGTAAAAGTATTCGACAAAGGTGATGTGCGAGCAAATACTCTGGACGTCGCTCCCGATTCTAAAAAAGGCACTTGGCAACAGCCATTTGTAACTGCGGGCTTTTTATTTATTTTTTTTCTGGTTATGACTCTTGGAACCATTCTGTTGTTAAATAGCGAAATGCAAATTCCCGGCTTTGGCAGACCCGATGTGTTGTCCAGCTTGAACGATGCGGCCGCCGCGGTCAAAAGAAGTGTCTTGTCTCTTTTCGATTGATGCGTCTTGAAACATGCAAATATATCTTCCGATTGCTGAGCTATCGGTCAATATCTTTCTATTGCTGGGCCTAGGCGGCGCCGTCGGCTTTCTATCAGGCATGTTCGGAATCGGCGGCGGTTTTCTGATGACACCGTTGCTTATCTTTACAGGCATACCACCAGCTGTTGCTGTTGCCAGCGAAGCAAATCAAATTGTTGCTTCTTCCGTTTCTGGTGTGGTTGCTCATTGGCGGCGCAGGGCGGTCGATTTCAAAATGGGTGGCGTCCTGGTCGGCGGTGGTATTTTTGGCTCAGTCGTTGGTGTCTATGTCTTTCGGATTGTCAGGGAAATGGGCCAAATCGATTTGCTCATCTCTCTCAGTTATGTTGTATTCCTTGGCGTAATTGGCGCGTTGATGTTAAGGGAAAGTATCGGAGCCATCCGCCGCGCGAGGGCGGGCAAAACACCTGGCCGGCGCAAACCCGGACAGCATTACTGGATGCATGGGCTACCACTGCGCATGCGCTTTCCTAGATCAAAGCTCTACACGAGCTCGATACCGCCCGCGATACTCGGATTTCTGGTCGGTGTGCTGGCGGCCATCATGGGTGTGGGCGGTGGCTTCATTATGGTACCGGCAATGATCTACCTTCTGCGTATGCCGACAAACGTAGTAGTGGGCACATCTCTATTTCAGATCATCTTCATCACAGGTGTGACAACGATTTTACATGCGGTTACAAATCAGACTGTGGATGTGCTGCTGGCTTTGATCTTGCTGATCGGCGGCGTTATCGGCGTTCAATTTGGTGCACGAGCCGGGCAGCGGCTCAAAGGCGAAGAACTGAGGGCGCTTCTTGCAATTTTGGTTCTGGGTGTGTCCTTGAGGTTAGCTTTCGGCCTATTCATGACCCCCAACGAGATGTTTACAGTTAGTGATATCCTCGAATGATGATGCAATTCACTCTTCACATGAAGCCATCTGCGATCGTCTTATTTGTTATAGCGCTAGTCATAGCTGGCCTACCCGCGACTGCAGACAATCTTATTACTGATCTGTCTGAGAATGAGATTGCAATCACATCAAATTTCACGGGTCGCCAAATTGTTTTTTTTGGAACAATTGATCGGACGGCCACATCATTGACCGAAACCCCAATTGCGGAAGGACCGCGCGATGTCATTATCGTTATTCGTGGTCCTAGTCAGCCAATTACCGTTCGTCATAAGGAGCGTATCTTTGGTGTGTGGGCCAATGTTAGCGGAATCGATTTTGATGGTGTTCCCGGCTATTACTTTGTCGCTAGCAACCGCGAATACGAAGAAATGGCGTCCCGGGCCGTTTTTCAGCACCATCAAATCGGTGCTGAAAATTTACGCATCACAACTCGAACGGACACGCTCGACGACGAGGCGTTGCAAGATTACAAAAATGCCATCATTCGCAGAAAACGAGAAAGAAATCTTTTTATCGAAGAGCCCGGCGGTGTTCAATTTCTCGATGGAAACCTATTTCGCGCCAATGTGGAGATTCCTGCCAATGTCCCTGTCGGCATCTATCGCACGGAAGTATACTTGGTTCAGGATGGAGAGGTCATCAGTGTACAAAGCAAACCGCTTTACATAGATAAGACCGGAATCGAACGCCAAATCTACAAAACTGCATATGATCATCCGGCAAGGTACGGATTTGCCGCCGTGCTTTTTGCCCTCCTGGCCGGATGGATCGCCTCATGGGTCTTTCGCCAGGACTAAGCTAAAATCTCCCTGAGTGACTAAGCTGCGGAAAATTCACCTGTCGCCTCAGGAAAAATTGCTTGCCATTTTTGACGCTTTAAAGGAGTGGTTCGAAGGCAAGGCCTTCTCCAGATGGCCCTTTTGCGGCTGCAGCTTCATCAATGCGTCGCTTGATACAGCCTTACCTAGGCTACTTCTCGGCCATCCAATATCTTCGCCAGATCAGGCGGTAAAAAATTAGGTCCCTTGAGGACCTTCCCGTCCTCACGAAGGATTGGTTGGCCGTCATCGCCGAGCTTTGACATATTCGACGAGTGCACTTCACTGAAGGCGTGTTCCTTTAGATGATGCAGGCCGAATTCGAGGAACGTCCCGTCTACCACATATTGGATGTCACAGAGCGCATCGAGTACTTCGACCAAATTGCCCGCCTCAACGGCTTCGCGCAACTCGCGCACCTCTTCCTCGATAATGGCCAAGCGCATTTCTGCCCTGCCCTTGGGTAATGACGGTGTGTCTACCACGGGCATTTTAAAATGCTGATGCCATGATTTAACGAGCGCAAGTGTATCCATTCAATGGTTCCTTTACTTGTTCAAGCCGTACCAACAGCCTCCGATAGAGTCCCAAAACCATCTCGCAAAAGAAGTGTCGTGAGATCTCTCTTGATCCTATTTACTAAGTCCGGTCCCTGATAGGTCAAGGCTGAATAGAGCTGAACGAGGGACGCGCCAGCACGGATCTTTTTATACGCCTGTTCACCAGACGAAATGCCACCGACGCCGATGAGCGGAATGTGCCCTCCAGTCGCCCGATAAAACTGCTGCAAGATTTCCGTTGACGGCTCGAACAACGGCGCACCAGACAAACCTCCCTCTTCCCGCGCAAATTTGCTTTGCAGGCCTGTCCGAAAGCCAATGGTCGTGTTGCCCACGATGAGACCATCAATTTGTCGCATCACGATAACTTCTGAAATGTCATCCACATCTTGAGGCTCCAAGTCTGGTGCCACCTTAAGAACCAGTGGCGTAGGCGTTTCGCGATCCGCCGTCACGTTCGCGCGCGTTTCCATAAGGGCCGTAAGCAAATCGTCAAGCGCAGCTTTATCTTGAAACGACCGCAAACCTGGCGTATTAGGTGATGAGATATTGACGGCGACATAGTCCGCCAGTGAGTAAACCGTCCGAATGCCTTCAACATAATCTTCAATCCAATCGGCGGAAGTTTTGTTTGCACCAACATTGACGCCGATTATGCCTGGACGTTCTGATCGCATTTTGAGACGCCGAGTTGCAGCTTCAAGACCTTCATTGTTAAATCCGAGACGATTAATCACCGCCTGATCTTCTTCTAGCCGAAACAGGCGCGGGCGCGGATTTCCCGGTTGAATCCTAGGCGTGATCGTACCCACTTCAACAAAACCAAATCCCATTGCGATCATCGCGTCCGGCACTTGAGCATTCTTGTCAAATCCTGCCGCAAGGCCAACGGGATTTGGAAATTCGACACCAAAGACGTTAGTTCCCAAAACCAGGGGATCCGGTGCTCGTACTTTAGGACCCAGACCCATAATCAGTGTACGAATTGTCAAATTGTGAGCCAGTTCGGGACTCAGTTGCCGTAACAATAGCGTGCTAAGCCCATATAGACTCATTAAGGTGCCTCACCAATATGGTTGGGAAACTGATGAAGCCCATCTTGTCCCAACGGCAGGGGATGCACTGCAGTCACGGCCGTGGTGGGAAGCGAGCCGTAAAGATGTGGAAACAAATCGCCGCCGCGGGACTCTTCCCAGAGCAACGGCTCAGTCAAAAGTGTTATATCCACTTCAAGCAAATACAAGTCACTTACATCAGAAAAATATTTGGCTGTAGTTTTGCGCACCTGGGAGGCTATCGAAAAATGAATGTAGCCATCTGCTTCATCGACCGGTGATCCTTCAAAAACGTTCTTGGACAGAGCGTTCGACCATTCGGCAATAGTGCAGATCTTATAAATGAATTTGTCGGTCACGCCGCATTATTCCTGCTCGGCTAAAGCCTTGCGGATGAGTCCCACAGTCTCCGGAATACCATAGATCGCCACGAACGAGCCAAATCGCGGGCCCTGACTTTGGCCCAAAAGAATTTCGTAAAGCGCCTTGAACCAATCGCGGAGATTTCCGAATGATTGTTCTTTGCCCACCGCATATATCGCGGTTTGTATCGCTTCGCCAGACGTTTCCCCGGCATGTTCTAATGCTTCCAGCCGCCGAATAAGGTCTTCGAGAGCCACCCGCTCTTCGTCCGTTGGAGCACGAAATATCTTTGCCGGTTTTACGAAATCATCAAAATAATTGATAGCATAGCTGACCAACCGGTCAAGCAGCCTATTGCTCTCAGGGCTGACGCCCGGAACATAACGCTCGATAAATCCCCAAAGGGTTTCCTTGTCGAGCGCATTACTCGCACTTACAAGGTTTAAGAGGATTGCAAAACTGATGGGAACTTGTTCCTGCGGCACTTGGCCCGCGTGAACGTGCCATACCGGATTGGCTGCCTGCTCTTCCGCAGTTTGTTTAGGATATTTGGCCAGAAACGTTAAGTACTCATCGACCGCTTTTGGGATGACGTCAAAATAGAGGCGTTTCGCCTTGCGCGGACTTTGAAACATATACAAAGCAAGGCTCTCCGGCATAGCATAGCGCAACCATTCCTCAACGGTAATGCCGTTGCCCTTGGATTTAGAAATTTTTTCGCCATTTTGATCGAGGAAGAGTTCAAAAATAAAGCTCTGCGGTGGCGTCTGCCCGATGGCTTTACAAATCTGTGATGAGAGTTTGACGGACTCGACCAAATCCTTGCCTGCCATTTCGTAGTCGACATCAAGCGCCGCCCAGCGCATGGCCCAATCGGCCTTCCATTGCAGTTTGCAATGACCGCCAGTCACTTTCGTTTCGTGTCGTTTGCCGTCTTCCTGTTCGTAAACAATTGTCCCTTTGTCCGCATTCACCTCAACCACCGGCACTTGCAACACATGCCCTGTGTCCGGACAAACGGGCAAGAATGGAGAATAGGTTTGGCGGCGCTCTGGGCCTAGCGTGGGCAGGACAATGTTGAGCACTTTATCGTAGTGACTGAGAACTTTGAGCAAAGCCTCGTCAAACAGGCCCGACTTATAGCACTCGGTCGAACTCTTAAAGTCATAATCGAATTCAAATTCGTCAAGAAAAGAGCGAAGTCGCGCATTGTTGTGATGAGCAAAGCTCTCATGAAGGCCAAATGGATCGGGTACAGATGTGAGCGGCTTATTGAGGTGTTCGTGCAGCATGTCCTGGTTGGGCAAATTTTTCGGCACCCGGCGCATGCCGTCCATATCGTCAGAAAATGCAATCAGCCGCGTCGGCCGGTTGGACAACAGCGAAAAGACATGGCGCACCATCGTTGTGCGTGCCACTTCGCCGAAAGTGCCGATATGAGGCAGACCTGAGGGGCCATAGCCGGTCTCAAAAACAACTTCCTTGTCGCCGCCCTCCGCTTCCAAGCGAGCCAGAAGTTGACGCGCTTGGTCGAACGGCCACGCTTTACTTGCCGCAGCTATATTACGGTCGATTGCAATCATAATGTCTAGCGCCTCATCACCCACGCAGGTCCTCCATACCTGCTAAGCAGGCAACCTAGGGGGAGGGCGTGCTCAGGTCAACGAGACAGACGGTGCCAAACAGCTGTACGGTTGTGGCGTGGAATGGGGCCCCTATACTTCGGCGATGCCCACCGATTCCACCACCTCGTTAGATAAAGCGCAAAGTGAATCCCTCCTATCGGACGCAGTCGCCCTAACGGTAAGCACAACGCGAGCCATCGCGCTGACCTCAGACGGAGAGGTTCGCGAGCTCAGCAAGAGCGAAGCCGAGCATGTTCTAAAACTGAGGTCCGTCATCGTATGTCATCATATTTTGACTGCGCGTCGATTAGAACTGCCCCCACAACCACACCGGCGCGATCTATATGACATTCTGGAACTCTTCGCCTTTGTTCGACCCGCCGCATTCTGCGTGCCGACACCAGCAGGTGTGGCTGCGGCACTAGACCTTCCGTCACCCAACGGATTGGAAGGCGCCGCGGAGACTCTGTTGACAGCAACAAACGTTTTAATCGGCGAACTGTTGCAGCTTGATCAAACAGAAGCGCGCGAGGCCCGGGCCGCTTCATTGGAAATGCAGAGCGGCGGCTGGTCGTGGGCGCCTCATGTGTTGGCTGCACTAAGCGTTGATATGTCGCCCGACGAACTCTCACAGGGCGCAGAACACCATGCGCTTACAGATCTCTCCGAATGGGAGGACCTTGCCCCGCCTGGTGCCTCCGGTTCCGAACCGGTAACCCGCGAGGAGACGGACCGGCGGCTTGCACTGCTTTTGGAAGGCGGCAATAAAACACATTTAACCGAGCAAAGGGATCAACAGGTCGATTACGCGAGAGCCGTGAGCAAGGTCCTTGCACCGCGGCCTCGGGCGGGTGAACCTCAGATTGTGCTGGCTGAGGCAGGTACAGGCATTGGCAAAACCCTTGCTTATTTAGCGCCGGCAAGCGTTTGGGCGGAAAAGAACGGACCAGGTCTTTGGATTTCCACCTACACCAAAAATCTTCAGCGCCAGATTGATCAAGAGCTCGACCGATTATATCCCAACCAAGCCGTCAAAGCCAAACGAGCCGTCGTTCGCAAGGGGCGTGAGAACTATCTCTGCTTGCTCAATTTGCAGGAGCAAGCTGGAAGTCTTGATGCCATATCGCTCGGATTGATAACACGCTGGGCGCGCGCCAGCCGCGACGGCGACATGATCGGCGGCGACTTCCCCGCGTGGCTTGGATCGCTTCTTTCGAGCACACGCGGACTCGCCCTCCCTGCTGTGGACCGACCCTCCTTAAGCACCGGCCTTACTGACCGTCGTGGCGAATGCATCTATTCTGTCTGCCCGTACTATCGTAAGTGTTTCATTGAAAAGGCTGTTCGAAAGTCACGCCATGCAGATCTAGTTGTGGCCAATCATGCGCTTGTCATGGTTCAAGCTGCACTTGAGCAAGCATCTGAACGGCCGCACGTAGAGCCAACGGATTCAATATCTGAGCCGAAAAAACTGCCCGCTCGCCCCCATCCGGGGCCAACGCGGTTCATATTCGATGAAGGACATCATCTATTTGAAGCCGCGGATTCAGCATTCTCCACCCACCTAACCGGACTGAAGACTGCCGAACTCCGACGCTGGATCCGCGGTCCTGAAGAGCGCAGCCAGCGCGGACGCAGCTTGCAAGACAGGATCGGCGATCTCACCGACGACAACCCGGACGCGGCAGCCGCGCTCAGAGAGGTGAGGCGCGCCGCACAAATATTGCCGGGGTCTGGCTGGGCCAGCAGGCTTGTTACGGGCCAGCACATAGGGCCTACGGAAGACTTTTTGGCGCTTGTCTATAGCCAAGTGTTGGCGCGCAGTAAAGATATGTCTTCCACATCGTACGACCAAGAAACGTCGCCGTGGCCGGTCATTGAAGGCCTGTTGGAACGCGCCCAACTGCTAGAAGATGCACTGGGCGAAATCGCCGAGCCCTTTGAGAAGCTGGCGCGCCTGTTGAGGGATCTTCTCCACGATCAGACCGGAGACCTCGACGCCCAGACCAAAGGCCGGATCGATGCTGTCGCACGCGGGCTCGAACGCTGGACGCAACTTCAACTCCCTGCTTGGCGGGCTATGTTGCGTTGTTTGGCCGACGGGACCGAAGATGCATTTGTCGATTGGTTCTCACTTCATCGTGCCTTTGGCCGATTATTTGATTTGGGTATGCATCGCCATTGGGTCGACCCGACAATTCCCTTTGCGGATGCCGTCATTGAACCGGCACATGGCGTTTTGATCACATCGGCAACCTTGCGTGATTATGTCCCCGAACATCTGTGTTTTGATGATCTCGAGCCACCACCAACTGATTGGCAAAGCGCAGAAGTACGCACGGGTGCTATTCACCTTGCCCTACCTGCTACGCGACATAATTTTGCATCGCCTTTCGACTACGCGACACAAACTGAAATTATTATTGTCAATGACGTGCCGCGAAATGACTCGCGTGCGGTTGCAGCCGCATATCGAAAATTGTTTATTGCAAGCAGAGGTGGTGCACTCGGCTTGTTCACCGCCATCAAGAGGTTGCGACATGTTTATGAGTCAATTGTGTACGATTTAGAGTCGTCTGGCTTGCAGCTTTTCGCGCAGCATATTGATCCCATCGATACGGGAACATTAGTCGACATGTTTCGCTCGGAAGAAGATTCGTGTTTGCTCGGGACAGACGCGGTAAGAGATGGTATCGACGTTCCGGGAGGAGCATTGAGATTGATCGTATTTGACCGCGTTCCCTGGCCAAGGCCGGACATACTACACAAAGCGCGCAAGAAATATTTTGGAGGAAATCAGTATGATGATTTGATTACACGGTTTCGTCTGAAGCAAGCCTACGGTCGCCTTATTCGGCGCAATGACGATCGGGGCATTTTCATCATGCTCGATGCCCGCACTCCGACCCGATTGACGGCTACCTTCCCCGAAGAAGCAGAGGTCCAACGCCTAAATCTTAACGAGGCAGTAGCCCGTGTCCAAAATTTTTTCTCGGAGCATTCGTGTCTCAAGTCTTAAAATTTTGGCAGAGACAAATACTTGCTTCTTACGCACAATCCTCTAAGAATGCGGCCACACATCGCCCCGCAAGAACAATTACGCATTTTGGAAATATTGCGCAACACACTTGGCATTGACAGACTATTTGCAGGCGCCATCAAACGCGCGGCACGCGCAAGACATATGAGGATGTAGGTGAGCATCGTCGGATACGACAGTCCACGGTTCGTTCCAATGCGCGACAGAAACGCAAAGTTATGAAGATTCTCTTTGTATTACGTCACGCAAAGGCAAAGCGCTCGCACAGTTCGGGGGTGGACCATGCACGCTGCCTCAATGCACGCGGCCGCGACGCCGCAGAGCGCATCGGTGCATATATGACTAATAAAAGATATGACCCCGATATCATTCTCTGCTCTTCATCTGCACGCACCATAGAAACGTCGCAGAGGGTTACTCAGTCGCTTAACTGCGACGTGGATGTTATGGTGGATGACGCCCTATATCTTGCTGAACCAGATCGCCTATTGAAGACATGTCAAGCCCTCGATGATCTGGACAGTTCGGTGCTTATTATTGGGCACAACCCGGGAATGCAAGAATTCGCCTTGTTGCTTGTAAAAAACCGCAATGGCCCTCTCGCACAAAAACTTCTCGGATCATTTCCAACTGGAGCCTTGGTGGTCTTTCAATTTGAAGTGGAACATTGGTCAGATTTGGCGCCGGGGCGAGGCCAACTCGTTGATCTCATTTTTCCTCGGGAGCTGCCCGGCCCTTGCCGCCGTCCCAGCCATCAGTTATGCATGTAGACGCAGGATATTAGAACACCAATTGAAGATCCATAAACCTTGCGCGTCTTCCACTCTACCTC